>OGYG01000210.1_pt1 | contig 64598 bp, 57 predicted proteins | sample 1576481 | NCBI WGS metagenome assembly OGYG01 (sample SAMEA3541497, study PRJEB24748) | human gut metagenome | biome: human gut; feature: human-associated habitat; material: faeces | place: China | collected 2012 | reverse complement strand
TAATTTAGGAGAAATGATAGCCAGAGAAAATATAGAAAAAGGACATTCTATGGGGCTTGAACAAGGACTAGTACAAGGACAAAAATTGGAAAGAAGAAAGAAAAATATTGAATTAATAACAAATTTGATGAATAGCTTAAGTATTTCGTTTTCAAAAGCAGTTGAATTGTTAAAAGTTTCTGAAGATGAAGTTTTAGAAATAAAAAAATATTTTGAAGCTTAATGGTATTTGCTGGCAAGGACGATATTTTGTCCTTGCTTTTATTTTTGATGACAAAAAATAGATGTAAATAGCTAGAAATGATAACGTTTTTGGAAAATGCTTGTGATAAAATAAACATGAGGAAAAAGGAGATGTATTATGAATACTTATGAACATTTATTTACACCTATTAAAATAGGAAATACAACAGTAAAAAATCGTATTTTTATGCCACCTTTATCAACTAATCTTGCAGATAAAGGTTATGTAACAGATGCGTTAGTAAAGCACTATGCAGCTAGAGCAAAAGGTGGAGTAGGACTTATTGTAACTGAAGTTACAACTGTAGAACCTACATATACATATTTACCAGGAGATATGTCAATCTATGATGATTCTTATATTCCTGGATGGAAAAAACTTGTAGATGCAGTACATCAATATGATACTAAAATCTTATCACAACTCTTTCATCCAGCTTATATGGCTTTTCCAATTCCTGGGACACCACAATTGATAGCTCCTTCTAATGTAGGACCATATTATGCTAAAAGTGCCCCTCGAGAAGTAACAAAAGAAGAATTAAAAGTAATTGTTAAACAATTTGGTGAAGCTGCTTTACGTTTTAAAAAAGCAGGGGGAGATGGTGTAGAAATCCAAGCTGCTCATGCACATGGTTTATTAGGAGGATTTTTAACGCCTTTATATAATAAAAGAACAGATGAATATGGTGGAGATATTCATGGAAGATTACGTTTAACTTTAGAAGTTATTGAAGAAGTAAGAAAACAATGTGGTAGAGATTTTATCATTGATGTGCGTATTTCAGGAGATGAATACAGTGATGGTGGTTTAACACTTAATGATATGATCTATGTCTCTAAACAATTAGAAAAAGCAACCGTTGACTTTATTCATGTTTCTGGAGGAAATACCATTAAAAAAGGAAGTTCAATGCCAGCAAGTGGAACAGCTCCGGCACCACATAAACATGCAAGTGAAGAAATTAAAAAACATGTATCTATTCCAGTGGCAACAGTTTCGCGTATCAACGAACCTTGGGTAGCAGATGAGTTAATCGCTAATGGTGTTTGTGATGCGTGTATGATTGGTCGTCCAAATTTATGTGATAGTGAATTTGCGAACAAAGCAAAAGCAGGAAAAACAGATGAAATTAGACCATGTATTGGTTGTGGAAGATGTTTAACAGGAATTATGTTTGGTAAACCAATTAGTTGTACAGTCAATCCAGCTGTTGAAAAAGAAGAAATTGATGAAGCTCCTGTTAAGAAAAAAGTACTTGTTGTTGGTGGTGGACCAGCAGGAATGGAAGCTGCTTATGTCGCTAAAAAACGTGGACATGAAGTTGTTTTATGCGAACAAAGTGATCGTTTAGGTGGTCAATTAAATATTGCTTGTGTGCCTATTGGTAAACAAGAAATTACTAAAGTAGTTAAATATATGAAGAGCCAATTAACAGGTGTTGATGTTCGTTTAAATACAACAGTGACTAAAGAAATGATTGAAAATGAATTTAAAGATTATGAAATTATTACAACAGTAGGCGCAACACCTAAAGAAATCGAACCTTATAAAGTCTTTAAACAAACAATGACGGCTGATGATATTTTATCTGGTAAAAAATTCCCAGGTAGAAAGATCGTAATTATTGGTGGTGGTTCTGTTGGTTGTGAAACAGCAGATTATTTAGCACCATTGATTAATGATTTATTCCCTACAAATAGAGATATTACTTTAATTGAAATGACGAATGGATTAATGACAGGTGAATCAGGAGCTACTAAATCATTGCTTACAAGACGTATGATGGAAAAAGGTGTGAAGATTGAATTAAATTCTAAGATCACTTATGTTGATGAAAATACTATTAAATATGAAAAGAATCATCAAGAATATGTTCTAGATGATGTGGATACTTTAGTATTTGCAGTAGGTTATAATCCAATTTCTTCACCAATTGAAAATGCGCATTTAATTGGTGATTGTCAAAAAATTGGAACATTAAAAGATGCTATTACAAATGCATATCAAATAACAAAGGAGATATAATATGAAACTATTAGAACCAATCCAAGTAGGGAAAATGACCCTCAAAAACAGAATTATGTTTCCACCTCTTACAACAGGATATGAAGAAAGAGATGGATCTATTGGACAAAGAAGTTTAAGTTTTTATGAAAGATTAGCGAAAGGTGGAGTTTCTTATGTTGTTATTGGAGATGTTGCACCAGTGCGTACAGCATCACCTACACCTAAACTTTATAGTGATGAACAAATACCTGCCTTTAAAAAACTTGCGGATACATTACATCAATATGATTGTAAAGTAGCTTTACAACTTTTCCATCCTGAATATGATGTTCCTGGTGTTGGTAAAATGATTATGGAAGCAGGAATAGCACGTCAAAAGGCAGCTCAAGCAAAGGCAGAAGGAAATGAAGAAGAAGCTTTAAAACAAACAGAATTAGCACAAAAGCTTACAAAAGATGCTTATGCTAAATTACATCATGATATGCAACATTTTGTAAATGAAGCAACAGTTGAACAATTAAATCAAATTAAAGAAAGTATTGCGAGTTGTGCGCATAAAGCAATGCTTGCAGGAATTGATGCGATTGAAGTTCATGGCGATCGTTTGTTAGGTTCTTTATGTTCTGAAGTATTAAATCATCGAAGTGATGTATATGGTGGTTCTTTTGAAAATAGAATTCGTTATGCTTTAGAAGTTGTTAAAGCAATTAAAGAAGCTGCACCTGATTTGACGATTGAATATAAACTTCCAATTATTACTTTAAATAAAGATGGAAGTTTAAGAGGTAAAGGTGGTTTAAAAGAAGCTGAAGGAATTGCTTTTGCGAAAAAACTAGAAGAAGCAGGTGTTGACATGATTCAAGTAGCTCAAGCCAACCATACAGGAAATATGGGTGATACGATTCCACCAATGGGAGATGTTCCTTATAATTGGACATTACCTGTTGCTAGAAAAGTTAAAGAAGTTGTTTCTATTCCAGTAGCAACAGTAGGTAGAGTTGTCAGTGTAGAAGCTGGTGAAAAGATCTTAAATGATGGTGATGCTGATGTGATTGGTTATGGACGTTCTTTATTAACTGATCCTGATATTGCTTTAAAAGTGAAAAAAGGAGAATGCATTAGAGAATGTTTAAACTGTAATAAAGGATGCGTTGATGCAATTCAAAATAGACAATACATTTCATGTGTTTTAAATGCTGAAAATGGAAATGAAGCTACTGTTTCAATTAAACCAACAAATAATCCTCAAAAAGTAGTTGTTATTGGTGGAGGAATTGCTGGGTTAGAAGCAGCAAGAGTTGCTGCTGTTAAAGGACATACAGTGACTTTATTTGAAAAAGCAGATCATTTAGGTGGACAAATCAATATTGCCTCTGTTCCACCAAGAAAAAATGAAATCTTAAGAAGTGTTGAATATTATCAAAAAATCTTACCTACATTAAATGTAGATATTCATTTAAATGAAGAAGCAAAAGATATCAATAGTTATGATTATGCTATTATTGCTGTAGGGGCACATAATATGGAAATGCCAATTCCTCATGATAACAGCAATATTGTTTCAAGTTGGGATGTTTTAAACGGACAAGAAGTTACTGGTGATTGTGTGGTTATTGGTGGAGGTTTAGTAGGTGCTGAAACTGCTGAATATCTAGCAAACAAAGGTCATCAAGTGACAATTGTAGAAATGATGGATAAAATTGCTGCTGGTGAATCTACAACTGTTTTACCATTAATGATGAAAGACTTTGCAGATCATAATGTTAAGCAATTAGTAAATACAAAAGTAGATCATATTGAAAACAATATTGTCTATACAGCAAATGATCAAATCAAAGCAGATACAATTATTAATGCATTAGGATCAAAGAAAAATATCTTTGATGATTCATCTATTACAATTCCTCATGTATATGTAGGTGATTGTTCTGGTGAAAGAACTGCTGATATTGCAAGTGCTATTAGAACAGCTTATCATGCTGCTAATGCTATAGATTAATTGTAATAAAAATGTCGAATATATTTTCGGCATTTTTTCATAGTTATTTTGAGTATATATCATTTATTTATAATGTGTGAAAATAGTGAAGAAAAGGTATAGTAAAAATATTTTGTGATTTTTATAATAATTGAAAAAAGTAGTGTATGGAAATAAAATACTTGTTATAATCTAAATATAGATATGATAGAAAGGTTGGTAATAATTATGTGTGGAAAAAAAGAGTTGAGTTTTTCAATATTCATAATATATAGTCTTACAGATAAATGGAAAATGCCACCAGCCAAAGTATATAAAATTTTAAATACAACTGGAATTTTAGATAATTATATTATTAAATGTTACGATGTTCTTCATACACAAGGAAAAGAATGTTTAGTAGAAGACATTACAGATTATGCAAGAGAAAAAGGGGTTAATGTATGATTGTATATCATGGATCAACAGAAATCATAAAAAATCCAGATGTAGCACATTCAAAAAAGTATTTGGATTTTGGTTGTGGGTTTTATGTTACAACTTTTGAAAATCAAGCAAAAAAATGGGCGGTTCGAAAAAGTATGAGACAGGGAAAGACACCTGTAGTTAACGTTTATGAACTGTCTGATAATTTGGATGATTTTAGAGTGTTGTCGTTTGAAAAAGAAAACGAAAAATGGCTTGATTTTGTATGCGCATGTAGAAAAGGACAACCATTAAATAAAGAATATGATATTATTATAGGAAATGTTGCAGATGACGATGTGTTTAAAACTGTGGATATGTATTTTAGAGGATTATGGGATAAAGAAAAAGTTTTGAGTGAATTACGATATTATAAGATGAATAATCAAATCTGTATTGTAAATCAAGAAACATTGAATCGGCTTATCACTTATAAAAGAGCATATGAGGTGGAAAACAATGGTTAATAAGAAGCAACTAGAAGAAGTTTATAAGCAAAATTTAGAAAATGATATCATTAATACAATTTCTAAAATGAAGGGCATAGATTTACGAGAAGCATTTGATATCTATTATTCCAGTAAACTTGCTGAACAAATTTCAAATGATAGTTATGGGATAGAAAATATGGATGCAAAATATTTAGCAGAAGACTTGATTGAAAATGAATCTAATCTTTTTGAATAGCAATGTAATAGAATGTATATTTTTGAAAGTTTTTGTATCACAGTACAAAAACTTTTTAATTTTAAATATTTATTGTATTACAATGTGATAAAGAGGTGATGCATTTATGATTATCGAAAGAAAAGAGTATCTAAACAAGTTAATAACATGGAAAGATAAACAATTGATTAAAATTGTAACAGGGGTAAGACGATGTGGAAAATCAGTATTTTTAAAAATGTATCAAGATTATTTAAAAAATAACGGAGTTAAAGAAAGTCAAATTGTAACTATTAACTTTGAAGATTTGGATTATGAAGAATTAACAAATTATAAAAAATTATATAATTATTTAAAAGAAAAACTTATACCAAATAAAATGACGTATATCTTTTTGGACGAAATTCAAAATGTAGATCAATTTCTAAAAGTATTAGATAGTCTTTATATTAAAGATAATGTAGATATTTATGTAACAGGGTCTAATGCTTATATGTTATCAAGTGAAATAGCAACAATGATTTCAGGAAGATATATTCAAATAGAAATGTTGCCGTTATCTTTTAAAGAATATATGGAAAGTACAGGAAATATGAATGATGGAGGAATAAAATATACAGAGTATTTACAAAATAGTTCATTTCCATATGCTCTTCAGTTAAAGAATCAACCTGATGAAATACGTGATACCTTGAAGGTATTTATAATACAATTGTTGTAAAAGACATTGTCCATAGAAAAAATATAACAGATACAATGATGTTAAAGAGCGTTTTAAAATTTGTATCTGATAATATAGGCAATCCTTTATCATCTAAAAAAATTTCAGATACAATGACATCATTGGGAAGAAAAATAAATTCAAGGACCGTAGAAAAGTATTTAGAAGCTTTCAGTGAAAGTTATATTATATATCCAGCTAAAAGATATAATATTAAAGGAAAAGAGTATTTAAAATCACTAGAAAAATATTATATTGTGGATATTGGGATGAGATATATGTTATTGGGCTCTAAAATGATGGATACAGGACATATTTTAGAAAATGTTGTGTATTTAGAATTATTGAGAAGAGGATATGATGTATATGTTGGTAAAATTGATAATTATGAAGTTAATTTTGTTGCACAAAATCATAAAGGTACAATTTATTATCAGGTAGCTCTTACTGTAAGAGATGAAAAAACACTTCAAAGAGAATTAAGACCACTCCAAGCTATTCGTAATCATTATCCTAAAGTTATTTTAACAATGGATGAAGATCCAGAAATTCAATATGATGGTATTAGACGTATTAATGCAAGAGACTGGTTATTAGGTTTAACTGATTAAAAATATTTAATTTTAGAACTATAAAATAGTGACTTATAATTTTTAAGTACTTCAAAATATGAAAAAGACAAAATAAGTATGTAAGTTTTCCAACATATTTATTTTGTCTTTTTTCTGCATCATACAATTAGCTTATTTACATATTATCGATATTCGATAATAAGTAAAAAAACAAAACTTTTTATTTATATCATTACTGAACTGCAGTATTTTTTACTCAACGACATCACTTTATTTTTTTATGTCAAAAAAAGGAGAAAAATGTTTCTTTTGAAAAATGATTATGCTATAGTGGTGTCGTGGATTAGTATAATCTATGGTTATAAAGAAGCTTAGCTTTTTGCTTTTTTATATATGTAGGAAAAAAAGGAAAATTTATGGAAGTAGAAGAGGATTTAGATATTCATTATTATGTTTTATATTGTCAGAGTTTGAAAATAGAAAAGCTTTATTATGTATTTAACAATCAAAAAGATGTAGAGGCTTTTATCCCAAGATATGAAAAATATATCAGATCAAAAGATAAAGTCATCATTAACCCTATGTTTCCTGGATATCTCTTTATTAAAACAAGTAAAGATCAAATAGAATTTGATACAATGCTTACTTTAATGTATGAACAAAAAGATGGTGTCATTAAAGAATTAAAAAAAGATGAGGTATCTGCACTTACAAAAGATGAAATACATCTCCTACATTTATTACTTAATAAACATTATATATTAAAGATATCTAAAGGATATAAAGAAGATGGAAGATTAATACTTACTGAAGGTCCATTGATGAACCTTCAAGAACATATTACTGCTATCATTCCTAAAGATCATTTAGCAATCTTAAATATTAAATTTTTAAATAGGAAAATAAAAGCAGGTTTAGAAATGCAAAATAGGAATATATAGAGTAGGGGTAGCCGCCTATATTGATTATTTGAATATAGTTTATTTAGTCTAATATAAATACTTATTAGATAGGTAAACTATATTCTTTTTTTTATCTAAAAATGAAGGGAGAGGATATAGATGAAAGATAAAAAGTTAACAATTAGACAGATGCTGCTGGTTGTTATCGATATCGTAAGTATTCTAATCGCTTCTTATGGATCTTTATTATTAAGGTTCAATGGAAGTGTTGAAAGCAGCTATCTTCAACATATGAATACGATGATTATTTTTATTGTATTGATAGATCTGGCAGTCTTTGTAATCAATAAGCTTTACCATAGTCTATGGCAGTTTGCTTCCATTGTTGAATTAAAAAATATTCTGATATCAACATTTTGTGCAAGTGCAGTCAATATTGCTTTATATGAGGTGACACAAAACAGTCTGCCTAGATCCTGTTACATTATTCATTTTTTACTGCTTACAATGTGCGTAGGTGGAAGTCGTTTCAGCTATCGACTTTTAAGATTTTACAGTAACAGAGGAAAATCCAAAAGAGATCTGGAAAGGGTCATGATCATTGGTGCAGGTTTGGCAGGTGAAAAGATCTATCGAGAAATATCATCAGCACCACAAGTCTATAAGGAGGTCATCTGTTTTATTGATGACAACATTGCCAAGCAACAAAGAAGTTTACATAACGTACCAATCGTAGGTGGCAGAGATAAGATCATTGAAGCATCGAAAGAATATAAGATTGAAGAAATATTGGTTGCGATGCCTTCTGTTGATGAAAAAGACCTTGCTGATATTTTAAACATCTGCAAGGAAACAAAATGCAGAATCAAAAAACTGCCTGGTATCTATCAGATGTTGAATGGAGATGTTCATCTTTCAGACTTTAAGGAAGTAGAAATCAAGGATCTTCTTGGAAGAGAACCAATCGAAGTCAATCTGGAAGAAATCATGGGTTATGTAACAGATAAAGTTGTCATGGTCACAGGCGGTGGAGGTTCAATTGGAAGTGAGCTATGCAGACAGATAGCTGCTGCCAAACCAAAACAGCTGATCATAGTTGATATCTATGAAAACAATGCCTATGACATTCAACTGGAATTGAAACATGACTATCCTGATTTGGATCTGGAAACATTGATTGCTTCTGTAAGAAATACAAAGAAGGTGGATGAACTTTTCAAAGAATATCGACCTGATATCGTCTATCATGCTGCAGCTCATAAACATGTACCATTGATGGAAGACAGCCCTAATGAGGCAGTTAAAAACAATGTCTTTGGAACATTGAATGTTGCCAGAGCAGCAGATAAGTATAAAACAAAGAGATTTATTCTGATATCAACAGATAAGGCAGTCAATCCAACAAATGTAATGGGAGCGACAAAAAGAATGTGTGAAATGATCGTTCAGACAATGAACAATCGTTCAAAAACGGAATATGTTGCAGTAAGATTTGGAAACGTTTTAGGATCAAATGGTTCTGTCATCCCACTGTTTAAAAAACAAATCAAGAATGGTGGACCAGTAACAGTAACACATCCAGATATCATCAGATACTTTATGACGATACCGGAAGCTGTCTCACTTGTTTTACAGGCAGGAGCCTATGCCAAGGGAGGAGAAATCTTCATCCTGGATATGGGAAAACCAGTCAAGATAGCAGACATGGCAAGAAATCTGATCAAGCTATCAGGATATGAACCTGATATCGATATCAAGATTGAATATACTGGATTGAGACCAGGAGAAAAATTATATGAAGAACTTCTTATGAAAGAGGAAGGCTTACAGGATACACCAAATCATCTGATTCATATTGGAAAGCCAATAGAAATGGATGAAGAGGTATTCCTAGAAAAACTTGTTCATTTGAAGAAAGAAGCTTATGACGAAACAAATGATATCAGGCACCTTATCAAGGATATCGTGCCTACATATCAGCCAAAAGCATAACATCAGTTATGTCTTTTTTTCATATATAAAAAGAGGGGGAATTTGAATGGAATTTAAAGCTTTTGAAAATAAAGTGTGGCTGTCTTCACCAACCATGCATGGTGAAGAAATGGAATATGTCAAGGAAGCCTATGATACCAACTGGATGTCAACAGTTGGTAAGAACATCAATGAAGTAGAAAAGATAACCTGTGAAAAGATTGGATGTAAATATGCAGTTGCTTTATCAGCAGGTACAGCAGCTCTACATCTTGCGGTGAAAGCAGCAGGAGTAAGACCTGGTGATAAGGTATTCTGCAGTGATATGACTTTCGATGCAACTGTCAATCCAGTTGTCTATGAAGGTGGTATTCCAGTCTTTATCGACAGTGAATATGAAACATGGAACATGGATCCAAAGGCACTGGAAAGAGCTTTTGAGATCTATCCAGAAGTCAAGGTAGTGGTTATAGTTCATCTGTATGGAACACCTTGTCAGATGAATGAAATCAAAGAAATCTGTGACAGACATAATGCTATCATCATTGAAGATGCAGCAGAAGCATTAGGAGCTACCTATAAAGGTAAGTCCTGTGGTCAGTTTGGTAACTACAATGCCATTTCATTCAATGGAAATAAAATCATTACTGGATCATCAGGAGGAATGTTCCTTACAGATGATGAAGAAATGGCCAATAAGGTAAGAAAATGGTCGACACAGTCAAGAGAAAATGCGCCATGGTATCAGCATGAAGAATTGGGATACAACTATCGTATGTCCAATGTCATTGCAGGAGTCGTAAGAGGACAATATAAGTACCTAGATGAACATATCGCACAGAAAAAAGCCATCTATGAAAGATATAAGGAAGGATTAAAAGACCTTCCATTACAAATGAATCCAGTAGACGAAGAAAATACAAGGCCTAACTATTGGCTATCATGTATCTTGATTAATGAAGAAGCCATGTGTAAACAGGTAAGAAGTGAACAGGAATATCTCTATGTATCAGAAAAAGGGAAATCATGTCCACATGAGATATTGGATACATTATTTAAATACAACGCAGAAGGAAGACCAATATGGAAACCAATGCATATGCAACCAATCTATAGAAACAATGCCTTCATCACAAGGGAAGGAGATGGAAGAGCAAAGACAAACGCCTATATCAAAGGTGGAACACTAGGAAAAGATGGAAGACCATTGGATGTAGGAATGGATATCTTCCAAAGAGGATTATGCTTACCATCAGATAACAAGATGACACCAGAACAACAGGATATGATTATTGAAATGATTAGGAGCTGTTTTGAATAATGTACAGATATTTTTTTAAGAGACTTCTTGATTTTTTCTTGTCATTATTAGCCATCATTGTTTTAAGTCCAGTTCTTTTGATTACAGCTATTCTTGTAAGAAGCAAACTGGGTTCTCCAGTTATCTTCAAACAGGAAAGACCTGGGAAGAATGAAAAGATTTTTACACTGTATAAATTCAGAACGATGACAGATGAAAAAGATGAAGAAGGAAATCTGTTACCTGATGAAGTAAGACTTACAAAATTTGGAAAAATGTTAAGATCAACAAGTCTGGATGAACTTCCAGAACTTTTCAATATCTTAAAAGGAGACATGTCTATCGTAGGACCAAGACCATTACTTGTAAGATATCTCCCTTTATACAACGAACATCAAAAACACAGACATGATGTCAGACCAGGATTTACAGGCTGGGCACAATGCAATGGAAGAAATGCCATCAGCTGGGAAGAAAAGTTTGATCTGGATGTCTATTATGTCAATCACATTACATTCTTATTGGATGTCAGAATCATCTTTAAAACAGTAAAGACAGTATTATGTCGAGAAGGAATCTCATCTAAGACATCAGCAACAATGGAAGAATTCAGAGGAACACCTAATGAATAAGAAGATAGTTATTATAGGTGCAAGTGGACATGGAAAAGTAGTTGCGAATATAGCTAAACTAAATGGCTATGATGAAATACTATTTTTAGATGATGATACAAGTAAAAAAAGCTGTGGAAGATATCCAGTAGCAGGAACATCTAAAGACATAAGACAGTACAAGGGTAATTATGACTTTATCATTGCAATAGGCAATAACAGAATCAGAGAAAAAATATCAGACATGCTGGAAAGAGAAAATATCAAACAGACGACTCTTATCCATCCAAGTGCAGTCATAGATGAAACAGTTAAGATTAAAGAAGGAACAGTAATCATGGCAAATGCAGCAGTCAATGCAGAAGTACAGATAGGAAGAAGCTGTATCATCAATACATCTTCTTCTATAGATCATGAATGTATCCTTGAAGATTATGTACATGTCTCACCGGGAGTACATGTCGCAGGAACAGTATCTATAGGAAAAAGTACATGGATAGGGATAGGAGCAACAATTATCAATAATTTAAGTATCTGTGCCAACTGTAATATAAGAGCTGGAGCAGTGGTCGTTAAAGATGTGATAGAAAGTGGTGACTATCAAGGTGTTCCAGCAAAGAAAAAGGAATAGAAAATATGAAAAAAATATGTTTTGTTACTACGATTTATATGACATATAAATGTTTTTTAAAGGATTTATCAAAATTTTTATATGAAAGTGGTGAATATGATATCTCTTTAATTTGTAATAATGAAGATGGCTTATTAGATGATCTGCCATCTTTTGTTCATTATTTTCCAATAGAAATGAAAAGAGGAGTCAGTTTATCTGCTTTCGGGGCTATTAGAAATATTGAAAAAATATTAAAAGAGGAAGATTTTGATCTTGTTCAGTATTCAACTCCTAATGCAGCTTTTTATACATCGATTGCTGCAAAAAAAGCTAAAGTTCCAGTTCGACTTTATTGTCAATGGGGTATTCGCTATATGGGATTTGAAGGATGGAAAAGAAACCTGTTTAAATTTTTAGAAAAGAAGACCTGTGATAATTCAACATTCATTGAAGTTGAAAGTCATAATATTAGAAATTTTTCAATAGAAGAGGGGCTGTATTTAAACAACAAAAGTAGTGTCATTTGGAACGGAAGTGCCAGCGGGGTAGATCTAACTAAATTTGATATTTCGAAAAAAGAGTTATGGAGACAAGAGATTAGAAAGCAATATGGACTTGAAGAAAATGATATTGTTTTTGTTTTTGCAGGAAGATTAACAGCGGATAAAGGTGTAAATGAATTATTAGAGGCATTTTTGAATATTCAAAAAGAAAATACGAATGTCAGACTTTTTATGTTAGGCGGAATGGATAATGCAGGTTCATTAGCAGAAGGCTTGTTTGAACAGGCAAAAAAAACACAAAATATTATTTTTACTGGAAGTGTAGAAAATGTAGAACAGTATTATGCAGCTTCAGACGTTTTTGTCGCACCTAGTTATAGAGAAGGTTTTGGCTTAGTGGTCATAGAAGCTGAGTCCATGGGATTGCCTGCAATTGTTTCTGATGTTCCAGGACAAATTGATGCAATTGTGGAAAATAAAACGGGTCTGTCTTGTATTGTAAAAAACAGCAGATCATTACAAAAATCAATGGAAATAATGATAAATGATAAAGAATTAAGAGAAAAAATGGGTAATGAATCAGCTCTTTATGTAGAAAATAATTATGAACAAAAAAAATTATTTCAATATTTAAAAGGTCATAGAGATGCATTAATTAGTGGAGGTGAGTAAAATAATATGCCAAAAGTTTCAGTAATAATGGGAGTGCATAATGGAGAAAAAACATTATCTCGTGCTATAGATTCAATATTAAATCAAACATTTAGTGATTTTGAATTGATTATATGTGATGACTTTTCTACTGATGCAACATATAAAATAATGAAATCCTACGCTTTAAAAGATAATAGAATTATTATTCTAAAAAATGAAAGGAATTTAGGATTAGCAGCTTCTTTGAATAAATGTATAAATATTTCGAAAGGTGAATATATTGCTAGAATGGATGATGATGATATATCTCATAAAGATCGTTTTGAAAAACAAGTTCAGTTTTTAGAAAAAAATCATCGATATTCTATAGTTGGTACAAGTAGAAATACATTTGATAATCAAGGTGTTTGGAATACATTTGGACAAGGGAGAGAGCTTACAAAAGAAGATATTATTAAATGCAAAATTTTTACACATCCTACTGTTATGATGCAAAAAAAAGCATTGGTTTCTTCTGGAATGTATACGGTCTCCAAAAGAACTACAAGAGGACAAGATTTTGACTTATGGTGCAAAATGTATGCAAATGGTTATATAGGATATGTATTGTCGGATATTTTATTTGATTATTATGAAGATAGAAATAGTATTAAAGAAGTTAAAGCAAAATTTAGATTTAATAATTTTTGTACACATATTATTTGGAGAAAAAAGATGGGGTTATCGTTGAAATATGATATTTATGCATACAAAGAACTATTAGCAATAATAATACCATACAAAATGTTAGTTAAATATAAAAAGAGAAAAAAGGAGTAATTATGAGTTCAAAGATAAATGTAGCGATTACTGGATATTTTGGAACCGGTTCATCAGCAGTTGTTGACTTGTTAAAAGAATATGAAAATGTAAGTATAGTGCCATATGAAAATAAATCATATGAACACAATGTTTTATATCATCATGGTGGATTATATGATGTATGTACACTTTTATCAAAAGGCAATACATTATATACTTCTGATAAAGTAATAAGTACATTCATAACAGAAATGAAGCGACTTAATGATTATAATTATGTATGGTTTGGATCATATAAAAAAATGTTTGGAGATAAATTTATGAATTTAGTTTATGAATTTGTTGATAGTATTGCAGAAAAAAGAGATGATAAAACAACGAATCATATTGTAAAAACTAGATTTTCCATTTTAAAAGCCATGGCACAAATTATGCTTAGGATAACTCAAAAAAGAAAATTCTCTAACTATGGAATAAAATATATTTATGATACTGAAGATGCGTATTGTGCTCTTCCAAATGAGAAAGAATTATATGATGCAGCTAAAAAATTTACAACAGGTTATTTTTCTTTATTTGATAATAAAGATAATGTAAAAATTTTTGATCATATAATATGGCCAGGACAAATTGATGATTTTCAACAATGTTTTGATAACAATTTTAAAATAATAATTGTTGATAGAGATCCAAGAGATTTATATATATTAGATCAATTTATATGGTCTAATAATAGATTTAGAAAAAGTAAGAATCATTTTCCATCTGATCCGATAATATTTTCAAAAGAATGGAAAAATACATTAATTGAAAATTTCAAAAATTCTAATGCTTTAAGAATTCATTTTGAAGATTTAATATACAATTATGAATCTACAGTAGATGAAATCGAAAAATTTTTAGGTTTAAATCCAGTACAACACACTTATTCAAAAAAATATTTTAATCCAGCTGATTCAATTGAAAATACACAAGTTTTTAGAGTAAATGAAGATTGGAATAGAAAAGTAAAAGAAATTGAAAAATTAATACCAGAGTTATTATACAAATTTCCATATGATAGAAAACCAGAACGAAGCAAAATGTTTGCAGATGATTCATTAGGAAAAGTTAAAATATAAAATTGAAAGGATTGAAAATATGAAAAAAAAGATATTATTTGTTACAAATCATTTTCGATTTTCAAATGGCGTAGCAACAGTTTTAAGAAATTTAATTGCAAATCTTGATGAAAATGAATACGATATTTCATTGCTTGCACTATATGAGTTTAATGAGGAATTTGCTAAACCAATTATAAATAAAATCAATGTTGTTAAAGGATTTGATTTTTATTTTAGAGGATTTGATAAAATTGTAAATTTATTTTCACCAAAAATAATATATAAAATGTTTATTAAGGAACATTATGATTTGGAAGTTGCATTTCAATTTGGGATGCCTACAAAGTGCATAGCGGTTAGTCCTAATCCTAATAAATTATGCTGGATGCATGGTTATGATTCTAAAATGGTACTAAAAGAATACTATAAAATGTTTCCTAAAGTAATTAATGTTGCCAAATCAGGACGTGATAGAATGATTAGTGACGGATTTGATCCTTTAAAATGTGATTATTGTTACAATATAATTGATGAAGAACCAATTCTTGAATTATCAAAAGAAAAATGTCCTATTCAAAAGAAACATAAATATTGTGTAATTAATGTTTCACGATTGACTCCAGAAAAAGGCTTTATGAGATATTTAGAATGTATTAAAGAAATAGTAAAAATTAATCAAAATGTAGAGTTTTGGATTGTTGGAGGGGGCCTTGAAGAGCCAAAAATGAGAAAATTTATCAAGGATAATAATTTAGAAGAGTATGTAATTATGGTAGGGCAGCAAACCAATCCTTATAAATATTTAAAAGAAGCAGATTTGTATTTTTGTGCATCATATAGAGAGGGATTTAGTACTTCTTGTCAAGAAGCAGCATTATTAGGAATTCCAGTTGTTTCAGTTGAAGTAGGAGGTGCACATGAGTTAAAAGAATTGACTAATTGTGGTTCAGTAATAAAAAATGATAAAAAAAGTATTTGCAAAGAACTTTCTAAAATTTTAAAAAATGAAAATACATTAAAAAAATGGAATGATCAAGCTCAAATTTCAAAGTTTTTATTTTATAAAAAAGAGCGAATAAAAAAATTACATACAATATTAGAGGAAGGAATATATTAAACATAAAGTCATTTAATAACTATGGGAAAAAAATATTTTATAGTATGGGAAATAGTTAATATAATAGTATCTTTTTTATGCATGATTTTATCGATACGAAATAATATTAATTATAATTTTTATTTGTTACCATTAGTGTTTTCATTACTTTTTTTTATTTGTAAAAATTTAAAAAATTTAATTGGCAAATATCCTGGGATAACTGTATGTTTGTTCGTTATGTTTATGAGATATGTTATTTTTCCGTTAATTCTTTGTAAGTCAGGAAATTTATCTATTTATGCTAAAAACTATAATAATATAAATTGGGCAATAATAATTATGATATATGAGATGATTGCTATTTTTTTAACATTAGAAATAAGTACAAAATATACCATAAAGTTTAATAAAAGTAAAAAAAATAGAAAAAAAGAAGAAATAAAAATAAGAACACCATTCATAATTGTATTAATCATTGTAATTTTGTTAGGTGGAATATATATTACTAATACTAATTTATTAAATAGTACAGCAGTATTTGCAAAAGATTCTATAGATGAATCGATAACTGATACATCAGGAATGATAAAAATAGTATGGCAATGTTTAACTACATGGATTTTTATTTTTTTCATAAATATTCAAAAGAAAAAATATGATAAAAGTACAGATAATAAATATATTATTTTTTCTATAATCCTTTCTTTGTGTTTTATAGGAATTACATATATTTCACAATCAAGAATTTCTCGATGGTATACTTTGGTTAGTGCAGTATCATCAATATTTCTTTTGAGGGTGTTATTTCCACAAAAAAAGAAATCTATTACAATTATAATAATTGTACCAGCAATAATATTGATTTTGATTGCTTCATTTTTGAAATCTGGAGTTAATTCTGTTTTTGATTTAATTACCGTAACTAGTGGAGATGCTTATTTTGCAGGCCCTGTGTCTGTAAATAATGCAATAGGGCTTGCAAAAAGTTGTAGTGTGGGTATTACAAACATAATTTATGATTTTTTTAATAATATGCCAATAGTTAATCACTTTATTAAATCTGGAAATTCAACTGTTTATCTATACAATTTATATTTAGGGAGAATATTTAGTAATAGTTCGGGTGATCAAATTATTCCACTTGTAGGACAATCATATATTTTCTTTGGTTGGATATTATCACCATTATTAAGTGTGGTATCAATTATTTTAATGAGAATTGCTGATAAGCAATTTTTTTATGCAACAAATTATATGAAATATGTATGGGCTTTTATTTCTATTTGGTTTGGTCTTGAAACTATATTGAATATGACAATTAATTTAAGTTGGATATATATTAGAATAATTCCTTTATTTATCACGTTTTGGTTTATTGAAAAAATTAGTTACAAACAGAAAATCGAAAAAAGGATGTGAAGAGATGAAAGAAAAGTCGAGAACTTATAATTCAATTTCAAATAGTATATGGGGAATGATGTCTGCACTTATTACAGTAGTGTTAAATTTTGCTGTTCGAATAATTATTATACGAGCATTAGGTGAGGAAATAAATGGATTACATAATTTATTTCAAAATACAATTAATGTAATGGCATTAATGGAAACAGGTATTAGTTCAGCAATGGTTATTCATTTATATGAACCAGTAAAAAATAGTAATTATAATGAAATAAAAAAGTTAATTTCATTTTATAGACAAGTATATTTAGGAATAGCGTTTATGTTCTTATTAGTAGGAGTTATTGTTGATATTTTCTTTTTAAATCAAATTGTATCAACAACAATAAGTATGAGTGCTGTTAGGATATATTTTTTATTTTTTGCATTATCTTTTTTTGCTAATTATTTAGCATATTATAAAAGAAGTATTCTATATGCAGAACAAAATAATCGGATTAGTATAATATCAATGACAATAAGTCAAGTTGTTTTTCGTGGATTAGCTATTATATCTGCGATATTTACACATGAATATTTATATTTTTTATTTTTCCTAATTGGAGAAAAAATATGTAGTAACGCAATATGTAATATTTATGTCAATAAACATCATCCATATTTAAAAAATATAAAAAATACTCATTTAGAAAAAGAAAAGAAAATAGCTATTTTTAATACAATAAAACCACTTTTTGTTAATCAAACAGCTTTAACAGTTCAAAATTCTGCAAATAGTATTTTAATAAGTATGTTATTAGGTAATATATCGATTGTAGGTTATTATGGTAATTATCAATTAGTTATTAGTACAGTACAATTGTTGTTTAGTCAAATGGGAGGAGCTTTTACATCTAGTTTTGGTAACCTAGCAATAGAAGATGATAAAATTAGAATGTATAAAGTATATAGAAAAAGTTGTTTTGTTATGAATTCATTAGCATTTGTTTGTTGTGCAGGATTTATGGTTTGTATTCAGGATTTTATTAATATAGTATTTGGTAAAAATTTTATGTTGAATTATACGAGCGTACTTATATTAATGTTTAATATGTTGATTTATTTATTAAATATTCCAATTATTTCTATACAAAATGCAATGGGATTACATGGGTACGATGCTGGATATATGGTGATTCAAGCAGTTTCGGCAATTATGTTTGGATATTTCGGTGGTATAATGTATGGAATGGAAGGTATTTTGCTAGGATTAACATTACCAACATTATTTTTTACTTTAATACATAAAGGGATTGTTATTAGTAAAAAGGCGTTTGAAATATCTTCTTACAAATATTTAAAGGATACTATCACTGATTTGATAAAAGGTATAACTATTATATTAATTGTATATGTTTTTTGTAATATTTTACCCACAATAAATCCTATAATTGATATGATTTTACGTGGAATATTGTCAATTATTTTATCAATATTATTAATTGTTATTTTTTCATTTAAAAATGAATATTTTAAAGAAACAACGGATTTATTAAAAAGAATTGTGGAAAAAAAGAAAAGTTAGATGAAAGAAGAAAATAAATGGAAAAAGTAATATTTGTTACAGGTTCAGCCGGATTTATCGGCTCTAACCTGGTATTGAAATTATTAAAAGAAAATGAAGATATTCATATTATCGGTATCGATAATATGAATGACTATTATGATGTATCAATAAAAGAATACAGACTGAATAAAATTAAAGAAGAAGTAAAGAAGACTACGAACAAGTGGTCTTTTTATTATGGAAATATTTCTGATAAGAAGCTGATAGATAAGATCTTTGATGAGCATAGACCTGATATCGTAGTCAATTTAGCTGCTCAGGCAGGGGTAAGATATTCTATCAGTAATCCTGATGCCTATATCGAAAGTAATCTGATTGGTTTCTATAACATTCTAGAAGCCTGTAGACATTCCTATGATGATGGAAACAAAGGTGTAGAACACCTTATTTATGCATCATCAAGCAGTGTCTATGGTTCTAATAAGAAAGTACCATACAGTACAGATGATAAGGTAGATAATCCAGTAAGCTTATATGCTGCAACAAAGAAAAGCAATGAGCTTATGGCGCATGCCTACAGTAAGCTTTATAACATTCCATCTACTGGACTTAGATTCTTTACAGTCTATGGTCCAGCAGGAAGACCAGATATGGCTTATTTTGGATTTACTAATAAACTAAGAAATAATGAAACAATTAAGATCTTTAACTATGGAAACTGTAAAAGAGATTTTACATATATCGATGACATCGTAGAAGGAGTATCAAGAGTAATGAAGAAAGCTCCTGAAAGAAAGACAGGAGAAGATGGTTTACCAATACCACCATATGCAGTCTATAACATAGGGAACAGTCATCCAGAAAACCTATTAGAGTTTGTAGATATATTGCAACAGGAACTAATCAGTGCAGGAGTATTGCCGGAAGATTATGATTTTGAAGCACATAAGGAACTTGTACCAATGCAACCAGGAGATGTGCCAGTAACTTATGCTGATACAAGTGCATTGGAAAGAGATTTTGGATTTAAACCAAGTACATCATTAAGAGATGGACTAAGAGAATTTGCTAGATGGTATAAAGAATTTTATATGGGAGATGAATAGATTATGAAAATAGCAGTCGCAGGAACAGGATATGTAGGATTAAGTATCGCTACATTATTAGCACAACATCACGAAGTGATGGCTGTGGATATCATAGAAGATAAGGTGAATAAGATTAATAATCGTATGAGTCCTATTCAAGATGAATATATAGAAAAATATCTAAAAGAAAAAGAATTAAATCTAACAGCAACCTTAAATGCAAATGATGCATATAAGGATGCTGTTTTTGTTATCATTGCTGCACCAACCAACTATGATTCAAAGAAGAACTTCTTTGATACAAGTGCAGTAGAAAGTGTAATCAAACAGGTAATGGAAATCAATCCAGATGCTATCATGGTTATTAAAAGTACAATACCAGTAGGATATACACAAAGTATCAGAGAAAAGACAGGAAGTAAGAATATCATCTTCTCTCCTGAATTCTTAAGAGAATCAAAGGCATTGTATGATAATCTATATCCTTCAAGAATCATCGTAGGAACAGATACGGAAGATGAAAGACTAGTAGAAGCAGCTCATACATTTGCATCATTATTACAAGAAGGAGCCATCAAAGAAGATATCGATACATTGTTTATGGGATTTACGGAAGCAGAAGCAGTCAAACTGTTCGCCAATACATATCTAGCACTTAGAGTATCTTATTTCAATGAATTAGATACCTATGCAGAACTAAAAGGATTGGATACACAACAAATTATCAATGGAGTATGTCTAGATCCAAGAATAGGATCACATTACAATAATCCATCTTTTGGATATGGAGGATACTGCTTACCAAAAGATACTAAACAACTATTAGCTAACTATGCAGATGTTCCACAAAACTTAATAGAAGCAATAGTAGAAAGTAACAGAACAAGAAAAGACTTTATTGCAGATCAAGTATTGGAAAAAGCAGGAGCATATGAATCAAATGATTCATATGATCAAGATAAAGAAAATGAAGTCATTGTTGGAGTATACAGATTAACAATGAAATCAAACAGTGATAACTTCAGACAGTCATCCATCCAAGGAGTCATGAAAAGAATCAAAGCCAAAGGAGCAAAAGTTATTGTTTATGAACCAACATTAGAAGATGGAACAACATTCTTTGGAAGTAAAGTAGTCAATGACTTGAATAGATTTAAAGAATTAAGTCAAGCAATCATAGCGAATCGCTATGATAGTTGTCTAGATGATGTAGAAGAAAAAGTATATACAAGAGATTTATTTAGAAGGGATTAATAAGTTAACCTCATTATTATAGATAACACTTTTTAATTAAAAAGTGTTATCTTTTTTTATGCTTTTAAAAATTAAAATAATCATTTACATTATTTGTATCTTGTACAATAATAAGATAAAAATAATGACTAACAACCAAGGTTGGTAGAAAGGAAAAAGTATATTGTATAAATATACAATATATTAGTAGTTAAAACATTGGATATATTTCAAACTATTATTTCTCATTATCCTAAATGGAGTAAAATAGAATTAATAACTGTAATTATTGTAATGATTATCAGTTTTATCATATTAGAAAGATATTATAAAAAGAATAAGATAACTAAAACACAAATGTGTTTTAGTATCTTATTTATTATTTATCTTTTACATGTTTATGGATCAACAGTATTTTCTAGATTACCAAGTACTAGAAAATATCAACTAGAAGTATTTTGGTCTTGGAAAGAGATTATTCATCCTATAGGGAGATTAGGGACAGCTTCTAGATATGATTTGTTATTGGAAAATATATTAAATATTGTTATGCTTTTACCAATTGGGATCTTTTTACCATTAGCATATGGTAAAAAGATAGATTGGAAGATTGGGTTATTGATAGGTATTGGTATTTCTTTTTCTATTGAGTTATTGCAATTAGTTTTATGTAGAGGGTTATTTGAGTTTGATGATATTATTCATAATAGTTTGGGTTTTTTAATAGGTATATTGATAAGTAATAGAATATTAAGAAAAAGTTGTAAATAAAAGTAAATATATGTCATTCACGCACGAAAAGTAGCCGTTCGTGAACGAAAACAGTAAATAGATAACACAAGTTGTATAATAATATGTGTTATCTATTTATTTTTTTATATAGAGCGTATTTGTAACAAAATTAAATTATTTAACAAATAACATTTTTAAAGGAAGGAGAGAGAATATGTTATCAAAAATTACAATAAATAATGTCGCAAGTTTTAAAAGAAGTACAACATTAGAGACAGATAAAAAAGTTAATTTATTATATGGGTTAAATGGAGTAGGAAAAAGTACATTATCTAGTTTTTTATATAATCCTAAAAGTTCACGTTTTTCCTATTGCACAATGGAAGGATTAAATAATGATGATACTATTTTGGTATACAATCAAGACTTTATTAGAGATCATTTTTATGAGCCAGAAGGGATAGGAGGAATATTTACACTATCAAAAGAAAATAAAGAAATTAATGAAATAATTAATAAAACTAATAAGGAAATAAATGATTTAATTGCTAACAAAAAAGACCAAATTGAAAAAAAGAAAGAACTAGAAGCTTCTCATAAAAAACGAAAAAGTGATTATGTAGATAAAATATGGAACATAAAAATAAACTATTCTAGAGATGAAGAATCTTTAAATTTTTGTTTAGATGGATATAAAAAAAATAAATCATCATTATTTGAAAAACTTTTATCTACAGAATATTCTGCAGATAAATTAGATTACACAATAGATGATTTAAAAAAAGAAGCAAAATTTCTAATAGGTGATTTGAAGGAAAAAAATACAATTCAAAATATGAAAATAGATTTTACTAGTATAGAAAATTCAAAATTACTTTCAAAAGTAATCTTAGGTAATACTGATAGTTCGATTTCTGATTTAATAGATATGTTAGGAAATTCAGATTGGGTAAATGAAGGTATTAAATATATACAAGTTGATGGAGATAAAGCAAAATGCCCGTTTTGTCAAAAAGAAACAATTACAAAAGATTTTTTAAAAAGTATAACTGATTATTTTGATGAAAACTATAAAAATGATAAAGAAATGTTATCTGAAATAAAAAATGATTATTATAAAAAAAGTGAAATACTATTTGAATATATAAAAGAAATAAAGAAAAATGAGTATTTATCTGATAATCGACAAAAAATAGAAAAAATAGAACTTGAACTTATAAATTTAATAGATGAAAATAAAAAAATATTAACACAAAAAGAAAAATTTCCTAGCAACATTGTTGAATTAAAGAGTATTAATCAATATGAATATGAAATAAATGAAATTGTTTTAGATATAAATAATAAAATAAATGATTATAACAATAAAATAAAAGATATAAATGGAACTAAAGAAAAAATAAAAGATAAATTTTGGGAATTGATGAGGGGAGAATATTCTTCTGCGATAGATTCATATTTATTTGAAAAGAAAAATAGTAATAATGAGATAGAAAAAATAGAAAAAGAAATAAGTGAATTAGATATGACAATCGGTAAAAAGAAAGAAATTGTTTCTGATAATATGAAACATACCGTCAATATAGATAATGCAGTTGAAAGTATAAAGAAAAATCTTGTTGATATAGGGATAACAGATTTTACAATTGAAAAATATTCAGAGGAGAAAGCATTATATCGATTAAAAAGAGGAAATGAAAATTTAGAAAGTTCTTCAAGTAATATATTCCAAACACTAAGTGAAGGAGAAAAAATGGTTATTAGTTTTTTATACTTTATTGAATTATGTAAAGGAGAGAAAAATAATCGGGAAATATCAAATAATAAGATTGTTGTGATTGATGATCCTATATCAAGTTTGTCTCATATATATGTATTTAATATTGGAAGATTAATACATAATGAATTTTTGAGGACAGAAACATATAATCAAATATTTATTCTAACGCACAGTTTATATTTTTTCTATGAATTAACACAAATGAATAAAGATAGAAGAAAAGAATCTCAAAAACTATTTAGAATTTGTAAAAATGATACAGGAAGTTTTTTTGTAGAAATGAAATACGAAGAAATACAAAATGACTATCAAGCATATTGGTCTATTGTTAATGATAAAAACCAACCACCAGCTTTAATAGCAAATTGTATGAGAAATATTTTAGAATATTTTTTCAATTTTGTTGAAAAACAAGATTTTAATAATATTTTTCAAAAACCAGAGCTTCACAATGTTAAGTTCCAATCTTTTAATAGATATATGAATAGAGAATCGCATTCTAAAGGTCAAAATATATTTGATATAAAAGAATTTGATTATGAAAGCTTTAGAGAAGCGTTTAAACTTGTATTTGAAATAACAGGTTATAAAGAACACTATAAAAAAATGTCAAAGAAAAAATAGAGAAGGTAAGTTGAAAAATGTTTATAAATTGAATATTTTATTTTGATAGTCACTTAAATCTACTGACAACATTATATTGATTAAAATGTCGATATATATTTGAGATAATGATTATAGTATTTAATTTTTCTTATATTAGAATAGTTGTACATGTTATAAATCTATAATGATTTTGTTATAGAATTGAACTACCTTTTTGTTAGGTAGTTCATTTTTATATATAATCACTGTTAAATTTCTGTTTACGCATTAAAAATATACCTTTCATGAACAAAAGTAGATGTAGAGTTATAAATAATATATAATTATTTTGTTTAAATATGTAAAAAAATGTTTAAAAAGGGGAGAGGATGAAATGAATACTTTATATAAGTTTAATAAAGAATTGTATTCTAAAGAAGATTTGATGAAAACATCATATCGTTTTATAGATGATTTTTATATTCATTTAGATGTTGATGATCAATATTATTATGTAACTATTCAATCTAAAGAAGATAAAAAATTAAAGAAAGAAGAATTTATGAATGAAATGCTTGTTCAACAAACAAGAAATATTATTAATAAAGAAACAAGAAATATTAGAGAAATGATTTATGCAAGAGCGATGGCATCGACATTAATCCAAGAAGAACAAGTAGATGTTGAACAAGATGAAGATGATATAGATGATATTTTAGTTGATTGGTTTGATAAATATGAAGAATAGATTATGTTTAAATAAAGAAATTTATTGTATAGATAATATAAAACAAGCAGTAGTTGATTATCAAAAAATAGCAAGTATAGATGTTTGTGAGGATGAAAAACATTTTTATTGTGATTTTAAAGAAACGCTATATGATGTGGATTTAACAATAAATGAATTTGAAAATTATGTAATAGGATCAATGTTTAAATGATGTTAGTTTTTATTTTTGGCATTCTTATAATAGGAACTTATACGGACTTAAAATATGGAATTATTCCTAATAAACTTATCTTTCCATGTATTTTAGTTGGTATTGTTTGTAAGATATTTTCTTCTATATCAATAAATTTATTAAGTGATATTATACTTGCAAGTGTTATTTCTTTGATTTTATTTTATTTAAAAATATGGGCAGGAGGAGACTGTAAATTATATTTAGCTATTATTTTATTAATGCCCAACTTTATTATTGAATCTACGTTTTATGGAATAAGTTATATTGTTTGGATTCCTATATTAGCTTTTTTAATAGGATATTTTTATATTATTGGGGACTCGTTTTATCAAAAAATAAAGCAACATAAGAAAAATAATAATTTACATATAAAAGCTAGAAATGATTTTATAAGATATATTAAATATTATGTTGTTATCATTTTTATTAATTATTGTGTGAATAATTTATCCAAATATTTAAATATTCAATTAAATACATGGATGTATTTATTAATAAGTTTGGGTTTAATTTATTTGTTTATAAAAATAGGAATTTTAGAAGAAAAATTCTTTATATTGTTTGTTATTATGATGGATATTTATATTGGAATTATCAATTTAAATTCACTATTTAATTTAAAACAATTACTTATCTGGATGACGATTATTTTTTCGTCATTGTTAAAACATTTTAATAATGATTATAACTATGAAGAAATTGTCATTGAACAGTTAAAACCAGGGATGATTCTATCAACGACATCATCCTATATATTTTTTAATGATAAATTAAGTAAATATAAAAGAATTTCTGATGAAACATTACGATCTAGATTAACAGAATCAGATATAACTCAAATTAAAGAAGTTTCTTCAAAAAGAGACTATATAAAAACAATAACAATTATGAAAAAAATACCATTTGCTTTATTTATCTCACTTTCGGTTATTGTTGTTATATTAAAAGGAGTGTTTATATGATTATTAAAATAAAAAATTGTGATTTAAGTTACTATATAGCATCTTTTACTCAAAATGGAAATGTATTAAAGAATATGTTAGATAAAAATTATAATGTAGCTTTTTTGAAAGAACAAAAACTGATTCTATATCCAATGAATAAAGAAATAATGTTACAGGATGAAGAAAGAAAGCAATTTTCAGAAGTAACAGACTATAGCATTTTAGAAATGACACCAGGTAATGTTTATATTTATTATGATGCATCTTCATTAGACAATGCTTTATTTATTACAAATCGTTGTAATTCTAATTGTATCATGTGTCCTACAAGTAGTATTGTTAGGAAAAATGATCCAATAGAAAATATCCATAATTTATTAAAAATAAGTTCACAAATTCCTAATGATAGTGCACATATTACTATTACTGGCGGGGAACCTTTCCTATTAAGAAAAGATATTTTCTCTTTATTTAAATACCTTAAAGACAATTTAAATGATGTAGAGTACTTGCTACTTACAAACGCAAGAGCTTTATCAAATAAAGAGTATTTTGAATTATTTAAACAAACAATACCAGATAATCTATTAATTGGAATTCCTATACATGGTCATAATGCTACAAGACATGATGCTATTACACGAGCGAATGGAAGTTTTAAACAAACAATGACAGCGATACATCGTTTAATGTCAACTCACATTCGTGTAGAAATAAGAATTGTTGTAAGTTTACTTAATATTGATGATATTGAAGAAATAGCAAAATTAATTGTTAAAGAATGTAAAGGAGTATATACAGTTAAATTTATTGGTTTAGAAATGTTAGGTAATGCACGTAGAAATTTAAAAAATGTTTGGATCAATTATAAGGACTCTTTTGAGCAAATGAAAAGCGCAATAGATTTGTTGATAAAAAATGAAATCGATGTGGCCATTTATAATTATCCGTTATGTTGTGTGGATCGTGCTTATTGGCCAATATGTGAAAAAAGTATTACTGATTATAAAGTGAGATATCTATCACAATGTGAAAATTGTATAAAGAAAGATGCTTGTGGAGGTATGTTTAGTGGTACATATAATTTGATGAAAGGAGTTATTAAACCAATTTTATGATAGGACCATTTAATTTTAAAAAAATAAATAATAAATTGTTGATAACGAATGATTTAGGTAATTATGAATATTTAACAAAAGATGAATTTTATCAATTTGTTAATAAGAAATTAGATTCATCATCTGATTTATATTGTAGATTGAAAGAAAAAATGTTTCTTTTTGATGATTCTATTGAGTATTATGTAAAAGCTGTTTCTCCACATTTAAGAAGTAGTAAAAGTTATCTTTATGCTGCAACGAGTCTACATATTTTTGTTGTATCTAATTATTGCAATTCAAATTGTATTTATTGTCAAGCACAGAGTAATCAGTTAAATAGTTGTAAGATGATGACCAAAGAAATAGCTAAAAAATCTGTCGATTTTGCTTTGCATTCTCCACAAAAAGAATTAAATTTTGAATTTCAAGGTGGAGAACCATTAAGTAATTTTGAAATAATCAAATATATCGTGGAATATACTAATTCAGTAAATAAAGAAAAAACAATACAATATAGTTTAGTTTCTAATTTATCATTATTAACAGATGAAATGATTGAATTTTTTAAGAAATATAATGTTTCTATTTCTACATCATTAGATGGTCATGAACTATTGCATAATTATAATAGACCACTATCAAATTATCCTAATACATATAAGTTATTAGGGAAAACAATAGCTAAATTAAAAGAAAATAATATTCCTTATGGAGCAATACAAACAACAACCAAGAAGAGTCTTAAGTATCCTCAAGAAATTATAAATGAATATAGAGAAAAAGGTTTGAATAATATTTTTATTCGTCCTTTGACACCTTTAGGATATGCTTTAGATAAGTGGGATAAAATAGGATATACTGTTGATGAATTTAAAACTTTTTATAAACAATGTTTAAACTATATATTAGAAATAAATAAAAAAGGTATATTTTTTAAAGAAGGACATGCTTCAATATTTTTATCAAAAATACTTGGTGGTGTTGGAATCAATTATATGGAGTTAAGATCACCTTGTGGAGCATCCATAGGGCAATTAGCTTATTATTATGATGGAAATATTTATACATGTGATGAGGGACGTATGTTAAAAGAAATGGGTGATGAATCTTTTAAAATAGGGAATGTATTTAAAGGTACTTATGATACAATGGCAGAATCAAAATTAACAAAGACAATTTGTAAATATAGTATTTTAGAAGGACTTCCTCAATGTAGTGAATGTGCTTATTTACCTTATTGTGGAACTTGCCCAGTAGTCAATTACGCATTAGAAAAAGATATTGTTTCACATTCTATGCATAATTATCGATGTCAAATATATAAAGGTATGCTAGATATAATTTTTGAATTATTACAAAATGAGAAAAATATAGATATTTTTAGGGGGTGGATTTAATGAAAAGATTTAAAAAGAAAAGATGGCTTATAGCATTTATTGTATTTTGTGTTATGGGGTGTGTTGCTATTATGCCAACGCCCAGTGATACTTCTAAACCTGCTAAAGTAGAAAAGGTTCAATCTCTCAATGGAAAATATGGAGGGAAAATTGCTTCGTTAGAAGAAGATGTCCATAGCGATAAATTCACTTTTGATAGTGGAGACAGCTATGATGGTAAGTGGTCGAAGAAAGTTATCCAAGGAAAAGGTAAATATACTTATAAAGATTTAGGTGTATATGAAGGCAATTTTAAAAAAGGAAAAAGAAGTGGTAAAGGTACGTTTATTTGGAATGATCAAAGTATATATGTAGGTCAATGGAAAAATGATAAAATAAACGGGAAAGGTGAATATATATTTGCTGATGGAGGGCAACTCAAAGGAACATTTAAAAACAATGTTTTCAATAAAGGAAAATATACACTCACGCAAAATGATGTTACATATAAATATAATATAAAAAAAGGTTTACTAACTAATCAAATTGAAATTGCATATGCAAATCACGGAAATTATAAAGGAACATATGAAGGAAATAAGCTTACTGGAACAGGAACATTTACTTATAACAATAGCGACAATTATTTTGGTAGTATTACAGAAGGCAAAAAACAAGGTACAGGTACTTATACTTGGGCTAGTGGCGCAAAATATATTGGAAATTGGGAAAATGATATGATGAATGGAACAGGAACATATTATTACACTATGGATAAGTCATCTTCATTAGAAGGAAATTTCTCAAATAATGTTCCTAACGGAGAATGTATTTATAAAAAAAGTAGTACAGAAAAATATAAAACATATTGGGAAAATGGAAATTGTGTAAAAGTGGAGGGGTATAAAGATGAATAATGATTTATTTCCTAAAGTAAAAAAATCAATTAATGACTTAATAGATGATGAGGAAGGGAATATTCCAAGAAGTAAACTTGTTGTTATTGGGTCAACTATCATGTTAATGGGGATGATTATGGGAATTGATGTATATGCAACACATCGTTCACATTCATCGCATACATCGCATTCTTCAACTTCATATCATCGTTCACATGTTTCACATACATCAGCTAGAGGTGGTCATGGAAGTCATGGGAATACGCATTCAAATCATTCAAGCCATTCAAGCCATTCGAATGCCCATTCAAGCCATTCGAGTCATGCAAATACGCATTCGTCTGCTCCAGCGCATGTTAATACCAATACGTCTCCACAACATGCTAATACAGCTGGTGGTAGTATTTTAGGAACAGCAGAAATTCCAACGGTTGAAACACCTGTTGCTAATGACTTTATTGGTGATTTACCAGATGCAGCAACTACATTATCAACAAAAATATTAACTGATATTACAGATAAACCGAAATTTAAATAGAAGAAAATTATATTTTTAATTTGGTGAATTGAAAATATGGAATCTTTCTATTATCTCCTGCCTAATCTATAGGCAGGATTTTATTTATATGATAATATAAGGGCAAGGTGATAGAGATGTTAAATAGACAAAAGAATGATTATTATTTTAATATATTTTTAAATCTTGCTCGTGCTATGTATATGCAGTTAGAGAAAGATTGGGATAAGGAAGCTAAGTTATGTGGGATTTCTTATGCTCAGCAACATGCTTTATGGTTATTACATGTTCAAGATGGTTTGACTTTAGAAGAATTAGGAAATATTGCTATATGGAATAAGAGTACAACATCTGCTTTGATTAGTCGTTTAGAGAAAAAAGGACTTGTAGAAAAAAGAAAAGATGAAGGAAGTCGTTTAATTCGTATTTATTTAACTGAAGAAGGTTACAAAAAGATTGATGAAAGTACGAATACGAAGGAATGTATTGAATATATGGGATTGTTTAAGGATAAAGAGGAAGAGGATGTTGTTCGTGTTTTATCTTTAATGAAAGAATTAGTGGATGAAATTCATCAAGGAAAGAATCCTGATTTTAATACGTTTATTAATGAATATTCACAAAACTTATTAAAATAGTATTGTATGTATTATGTGAAAATGTTATCATGAATATAAATTCGTCAGCGAATTTATATTTTTTTAATTTTATATTCGTTAACGAATATAAGGAGGAAAAAGGAATGAAATTATTTGAACCAATTAAAATTGGAAATGTAGAACTCAAAAACAGAGTTATCATGGCCCCTATGGAAAACGGAATGGCCGAAGTAGGAACAGGTGAAGTAACAGATCGTATCATCGCTTTCTTTGAAGAAAGAGCACAACATAATATTGCGATGATTATGCCAGGTTCTATTGGGGTATCACCAGAAGGAAGAGGATTACCAACTCAATTATCATTATTTGATGAAAAACAAGTAGCTGGTCATAAAAGATTAGTAGATGCTATTCATAGTAAAGGTTCTTTAGTGGCTGCACAATTATATCATGCTGGTAGACAAGCAAGTGAAGCAATTACTGGATTAGATCCATTAGCCCCTTCAGCAATTCCTTGTGGGATTTTACAAAATCATCCAAAAGAAATTACTCATGAACAAATGAATCGTATTAAAGAACAATTTAGACAAGCTGCAAGATGGTCTATTGAAGCAGGATATGATATTGTAGAAGTTCATTTTGCTCATGGATATTTATTACATTCATTTATGTCAACTCATACAAATCATCGAACAGATGAATATGGTGGAAGTTTTGAAAACAGAATCAAATATCCAATGGATGTTTTAAAAACTGTTATTGATGAAGTGAATGGAGAAGTGCCTGTACAAATTCGTGTAAGTGTTGATGAATATGTAGATGATGGAATGAAATTTGAAGAGGTAAAAACAGTTTGTCATGTAGCTAAAGAAATGGGTGTAGCTTCTATTTCTTTATCAGCAGGATGTTATGATGCTGTTGAATATGCAATTCAACCAATGTTTATTCCTCAAGGATTTATTATACCTTTTGCTAAAGAATTAAAAGCAGAAATTGATATTCCTGTTATTGTTGCAGCAAGATTAAATGATGCACATTTAATTGAAAATGTTGTTGAAAATGATGAAGCAGATATTGTTGCTATTGGTAGAGGTTTAATTGCTGATCCATTATTAATAGATAAAATTAAAGCACATGATTATGATTATATTCGTTATTGTATTGCATGTAACCAAGGATGTATTGATCGTGTACTTGGAGGAATGCCTGCACATTGTATGGTCAATCCTGTAGCTGGTGAAGAGTTAACTTGTAAGTTAAAAGGAAAATCTGATAAAAAAGTAGCAATTATTGGTGCTGGTCCTGCCGGAATGGAAGCAGCAATTACAGCTGCTCAAAGAGGTATGAAAGTTACTGTTTATGAAAAAGGTGAATTAGGTGGAAAATTTAAAGCACTATCTACATCACCTGAAAAAGATACATTTACGATGTTCAATCGTTATTTAGTATCTCAAATGAAAAAATATAATATTGAAGTTATCAATAAAGAAGTAAAAGTGGATGATGAATTTGATGCTGATACAATTATTCTAGCAACTGGTTCAAAACAAATTGTTCCACCAATTCAAGGAATTGAACAAGAATTTGTTTTACAAGCAGAAGATGTACTAGAAAATCAAAAAGAATTAAAAGGAAATGTTGTCGTTATTGGTGGCGGCTTAGTAGGAACTGAAACTTGTAAGTATTTAGGAAATCAGGGAGCTCATGTTACATTAGTAGAAATGAAAGATAATATTGCTGATGGTATTGGAGCTACATTTATTGGACATATGTTTGCAAAACTTGCTGAGTATCAAGTAGATGTAAAAACAAGTGAAACAGTAAAAGAAATTAAAAATCACGAAGTTATTTTATCAAATACAACTGTTCCATGTGATTATGTTGTTATTGCTGCTGGATATAAATCAAGAAATGAACTTGCTGAAGAATTATCTAAAAAATATGATGTAAAAGTTGTAGGAGATGCTTCATCTCCTAGAAGAATTCTAGATGCTACAGCAGAAGCTTATAATGTTGTTAATGAATTATAAAAAATAATAATATAAAATTACATTATAATATTACAAGAAAAATCATATTTATTAAAAAACTTTTCTAAATCCAGATAATGGGTTTTAAAATTTTATTTTCTCTAATCATAATTAAATTTTATATATTAAAATAAAAAAATAAAAAGGAGAAATTTATGATTGATATAAAATTTATTATAGATATAGTATATGATATTTTAATAAAAATGACATTATGGGTATTAATAGGTGGCATCCCAATTGTTTTTATGGCATTAATTGTTGTTATAGTAAAAAAAACAAATTTTGGAATTAAAACAAGGAAAGTTATTGCAATAATTTATCAAATATTAATCAAGATGCATAATTATTTATTAGCATTTATATTTCTTGTGCTATTTTCTTATATTATTTTAGATGTTTTGAAAATTTTGATCTTGGTTATTTGTAATGTTTGCTTTATGTTTGGAAAAAATTTAATAGATGTACAAATTAAATTTCTTTTATTTACAATGTCTATTGTTCTTTTTTATCCGGGATCAGTTTTATTATTAAAATGTTATACAATAATGAGTAATGATGAAAGATTTTTATTTATCTTAATTTATAATAAAACATTTGGAATTATAAAAAAGTTTCCGATAGAAGAGATAATTAATATTCTATATGTATTATTACTTTCTTATAGTAGTATTGAGAAACTTGGAAATGCAAATAGTTCTATTGATAATAATTATATTTATTTAAGTTTTATTATTTACATTGCTGTACAAGCAACATCTAGTACAGTATATAAAAAGCATGCTTCAGTTTTTAATAGAATTGATAATCGTATTTTTAAAACTGATTTAATTAAAAGCAAATCTAAAAAAATGAATATAGATTATCATTTAAATACTGCAAATAATATTACTTTAGAATTTATCCGTACAGGAAAAGTTTCTAAGGAAAGTGAGAAATATATGAGAAAGATAAATAAATATTTTAAAAATAAAAAAATGAGAAAATAATTCGATAATTGCCTATATATTATTTTAATTATTAACTAAATAGTATATAGGTTTTATTTATTTTATAAATATTTGTCCCAGTATATACAAATGTGTCCCAATGTGGTATCATACTAATGAAAAGATGAGGGTGAGTAGAATGAAGAAAAGGGATATAGTGAACTTAATAAGATATCATGTAGAAGGTAACGAAAATGCGTTTAGAGAAGAAGTGTATGGTATTGCTAATGAATTTGATGCTAGCGGGGATAATGCGTTGGCAGAATATATTATGGCTTTGATGTCAGATACAAATATACTTTATACGCAAAATTTTAATTATGAATCTGAATTTCTTGAAGAAGTGAATTTAAATTCAACATCATTGTATTTGCCAGCAACCATCAGCCAAGAACTTATTGGTATTGCTAATGCGATTAATAATAAAGCAGAAGTTAATAAGTTTTTATTTGAAGGGGCGCCGGGAACAGGAAAAACTGAGGCTGTCAAACAACTTGCTAGGATCCTTGATAGAAAAGTTTATATGGTTGATTTTCCAATGATTATTGATAGCAAGTTAGGTCAAACGCAAAAAAATATTATATCTTTATTTAAAGAAATAAATTCTTTTAGTAAACAAGAAAATGTTATTTTTTTATTTGATGAAATTGATGCATTGGCTCTAGATCGTACAAATAGTCATGATCTAAGAGAAATGGGAAGAGCTACATCTACTTTATTAAAAGGATTGGATAATTTATCATCTAGAGCAATTGTCATTGCAACAACAAACTTATTTGAAAATTTTGATAAAGCCATGTCTAGAAGATTCGACTATATTATTCATTTTAATAATTATAGTGATGAAGATCTTATGGAAGTAGGGGAAAAATTACTAGATGATATTCTAAAAAAACAAAAAAATGCCGAAAAAAATAAGAAATTATTTAGAAAAATTATTTCTTTGTATGGTACTCTTCCTTATCCAGGAGAATTAAAAAATATAATTAAAACCTCTGTAATCTTTAGTAACATAGAAGATAAATATGATTATTTTAGACGTCTTTATTTAGCGGCTAAAGGGAAAATGCCTACAGATATTATAGAACTAAAAAATGAAGGATTTACATTACGTGAAATAGAGATTCTTACAGGAATTTCTAAAAGTAGTGTATCTAGAGAATTGAAAGGAGACTAGAAAATGAATGAGATATTACAACTAAAAGGAACATTTGAATCTAGTAAATTTAAAGGTGGAGGTGCTGCTTCTTTGCCTAAAGGGCAAAAGGTTGAAGTTTTGCATATAAGATCGTTAATATCTCAATTAGTTGAAATTGAAAAATTTTGGCATAATCATACTGATATCAAAGGTGCACTTGTAAGTGTACATTATGATCGTGTTGTTGCTAAAAGTCATCGTATAAAAGAACTATTAAAAGAAAGTGGAAAAAGTACAAATAGTTCTATAAGAGGTTCAAAGTTTGAACACCATAATGGAAATATATGTCATGTATTTACTCATTTTATTAGTTTGGAGGCCTTAAGAAATACTATTGATTTGTTAAGTGAAATAGAAAGGTATACAATGTCTTACTTTAATGGAATCATTACTAATGATGAATTTATTCAAATAAGTAAGAATGGTATAGCTGGATCTAATTATAAAAATTATAGATTGGCTAATGCTATTATTGATTGTTTTTATGTGAGTTATTTTGATATTGATACAGATTTAAAAGAATCTCCTAAAGATTCAATTGTAACAATCTATAAAACAGGGGTAGATTCTATTGAGTTATTACAATCTATTGGTATTAATCTAGGAAAAATGAAAATGTTGGATGACACGACATTCCATTTAAAAAAAGAAGAGTTAGATATCTTAAAACAATCTATGCCTTATTTAATTGCGATGAGTGTTTCAGATATATCAGAATGGAATAAAGAAGATATTCTCGATAATCATTATGACGAAGAAATAATGACGATTCCTGATCCAACAAATGAACCAACGATAGGAGTTATTGATACTCAATTTGACAAACAAGTTTATTTTACTAAATGGGTTGATTCAAGGAACTTAGTAGATTCTAACATTGAAATAAGACCTGTAGATAAAGAACATGGGACAGCAGTATGCTCTATTATTGTGGATGGTCCAGCTATTAATCCTAATTTAGATGATGGATGTGGTCGCTTTAAAGTTCGCCATTTTGGTGTAGCGATAGATGGTAAATTTAGTTCAATATCGGTATTAAAAAATATTGAAAAAATAGTTAAAGAAAATACGGATATAAAAGTATGGAATTTATCATTAGGTGCCTTGTTAGAAATAGAAGAAAACTTTGTTTCTCCAGAAGGTGCACTTCTTGATCGATTACAAAATGAATATGATATTGTTTTTGTTGTTGCTGGAACTAATAAAGGAAGAAGTACCAAAGAAAATATGAAAATAGGGGCACCTGCAGATTCTATTAACTCAATTGTTGTAAATTCAGTCGATTTTTCAAATCAACCAGCTTCTTATGGAAGATGTGGACCTGTGCTTTCTTTTTTTCATAAACCAGACGTAAGCTATTATGGTGGCGATGTTGACAAAGCAATAGATGTTTGTGAACCATTAGGAAAATGGGGGCGAATCGGGACATCTTATGCAGCTCCATGGATTTCTCGTAAAATGGCCTATTTAATACATAAAATGGGATTTTCTAGAGAAGTTGCTAAAGCATTGTTAATTGATTCTGCTGCTGGATGGAATAGAAGAGATGATCATACTTTTAGAGTGGGATTTGGTATTGTTCCTAGAAAAATAGAAGATATTTTGAAAACAAATGAAGATGAAATAAAATTCATTCTTTCAGGTACGGTCAATAATTATGAAACATTTACTCATAATATACCTGTTCCTCGTGACGAAAAAGGATTTCCTTATATAGCACGAGCAACATTAGCTTATTATCCAAAATGTGATCGTAATCAAGGAGTTGATTATACTTGTAGTGAAATGGATATCCATTTTGGTAGAGTTATGGAAAGAAATGGTAAAGTAACTATTAAGGCAATTAACAATAATTCTCAAGGTGATGAAAATGGTGAAAAACTTTATGAAACAAACGCGCGTAAAATGTATCGCAAATGGGATAATGTAAAACATATTAGCGAAAAATTAAATTCCAATGCACGTTCAAAAAAAGTATATGGAGCAGGGAACTGGGGATTAATGATTCGAAAAAAAGAACGACTTGATGATAATGCTGGATTAGGTATGAAATTTGGCGTTGTAGTGACATTGAAAGAAATTAATGGATTCAATCGTATTCAAGATTTTATAAATCTTTGTCGTGTACGTGGATGGCTTGTTAATAAAGTAGATGTTGAACTTAATAATACAATCTACGATATGGCAGAACAAGAAATTGAATGGGATTAACAATTTATAGAGTATAGGGAGGGAAAAGAAAATGGATATTTTTTTATCATATTGTTGGAAAGATGATGAAATTGCAAATAAGATATACGATTATTTTAAAAAAAATCACAGTATCACGTTGCATAGAGATAAAATAGATATAAAAAATTGGGGAAGTATTAAAGAATATATGCAATCGCTTAATGATATGGAATATATTATTTTGATTATTTCTGAAAATTATTTAAAGTCCTCAAATTGTATGTATGAAGTTTTAGAAACAATAAGAGATAGAAAATATAGAAACAAAATATTTCCTGTTGTACTAGACAAGGGAATATATAACCCTATTAATAAGGCAAAGTATGTAAGATATTGGGAAAATGAGTTTAATGAGTTGAAGAATGCAATAGATGGGATTAATACCCAAAATTTAGGAAATTTATCAAATGATTTAAAGCATTATCAAAATATTGCATCAAACATTTCTGATTTTATAGATACTGTTGCAGATATGAATAATCCTTTAGTAGATGGAATTGAAGAAGCAATTGAGCAAGTATTGTATGATAGAGAAATCCTAGTGGCAAAAAAGGATGATAACAAATGTGAAAAAAGTGTGAATATATTGCCAACTGTTTCATCTGAACCTACGGATTTAGAAATTGATACTTATGTAAATCAGTGCTATAAATCAGGAAGAATATTGTTAAAACAAAAATGTCATGAAATTGAAAAGAATAACCCAATGATAAAAGTTAAAATAGAAGATGTTGATACAAGAAATACTATTTATCATTTTTACAAAAACGGACAGACTACTAGAAAAATAAAATATTCTTTAGGAAGTATGTTTGGGGGTAATGATTCAATAATGATTTCAAATAATCCTATATCTAGTAATTCATATAATGGAATGTATCAAGTGCAGTATAGAGATGGAAAAATAGGATTAAAAACTATGATGGGATTTGGAAGTAATGGTCTTATGTCTGTAGAAGAAATGGTTGAACAGATTTGGAAAGAATATATTGAACTTTATTTACGATATTAAAAATTGAATGACTTTTAAAATATTGCTTTCTAAAAGTATGTCTATAAATGAGTTGAATATCATAGCCAGGGGAGGAAAAAAAGAATGTTAAAATTAAAAAGTATTTTTTGTACATTCGCGATTGGATTTATATTTTTTTTCATTGATATTACTTTGTATCAAATTATTGGATTGATAGGATTACAAGGCTATTGGGTCATTATTCCTATTCTTTTATATTCAATTTATAATTTTCTAAAAAAAGAAAGTGAGGATAAGGAGGATATAATTTATTATTTCTCAATTGAAATATTGAATATATTTGCACTTATTGCATTTTATTGCACAATCAGCAATAAAATGCTACTTTGTTTAGTTATGGAGAAATATAGCTCTATTTCTTTTGTTTTTTGTATGTTTTTGTTGCTAATTTTTGCAATAGTTAAAAATACTTCAAAAAATGATATAAATGAAAATAGTAAAAATACTAATAATTTATTTAATTTGTACTACTTAAATACTGCTAAGGCACATGAAATTGCTATGCTAATTGATAATAAAATAATGAAAACAATTGAAAGAGAACATATTTCAGAAAGAAAGTTAAAACACAGTATTTCAGGTAGCATAGGAAAAAAAGATGTATTTTCAAATACAATAGGCTATTCTAACGAAGAAAGTTTGCATAATAAGGTATATGAAAACTTTGATATAAAAACAACAAAGTCCATCATGTTACGAAAGATTTACGATACTGCTAAAGAAAATTCAAGTGGTGAATTAAAAGAAGGAGATTTGGTTCTTTTTAAAGATGTTAATTTAAAACAACTTAATATTGATGATACTATAATGATTTTAGATTTTTTGAAAGAAAGTAAGTTTAAAAATCAAGAAACGGATGGCGTAGAACTTAATTATAATAAAATGTTTGAAATGATGATAGATGATTTTACTATTGATTATTCATTCAAATATAAGAAAAATAAAATGGATGAAAAAAGCTTTATTATTCAGTTACCATATAATTCAAATGAAAATTTTGAAAACGGTTATCATCAAAATGATTTACAATTAGGCAAGTTGAGTATTATTGGAATATATAGAGGTGAAGTTGATTTTTCAAAAAAGATTGGTACATCATTAAAACTTTTAGAGTTGGTAAAACAGTCTATAAACAATAATACTTCTCGAAATATGGAAACTGAAATTATGAAATCTAGTTCAAAAAGACCTGAAGAACAAAATAATCCTTTTGAAATTAATGATAATAAATTAGAAGGAATGAATTCACTAATTGATGTGATAGCAATAATTCAAGAAATAAATATTAACTAGACTTTTTTAGATTTCTAAATAATCAAAAAAGTTTTAATTAATATAAAAAGAAAGGAATAAATACATTAGAATGAAATTATCAAATTATAAACATCTACAAAGAATATATGTATATGATAGTATTCAGTTAATAAAAAGTTATAGTGAAAAAAGAATTGTTTCTATTGGAGAACTTTTAAATGACTATAATGGATTGACTATTTTCTATTCTTTAGAAAAAATAAAAGAAAAAGTCAAGAAGGAAAATATTGATTTTATTGATATTTCATCACTTGTAGAAATTGTAAATTTTAGGAGTGATATGATTTTACAAGTAGAAATTCTTTTTTTTAAATTAGCAAAATTTTATGATGGAAATTATTGCTTAAGAAGTGATTGTGCGTTTATTTTAGATGAAAAAGTACCATTTATATTTAAAAAAACAATACCATTAGAGGAGCAAAAAGAACGATTAGAAGCAGAAATGGATGAGATAGATGTAAAATCAATTTCTGAAATTGTTGATAATATAAATAGTGAATTAATAGGTCATGACATTTTTAAAAATGATTTCAAAAAAAATCTTTTGAAATATTCTTTTTTAAATAATATAGGTAATCGTAAGATATTATCTATATTAATTTGTGGAGAATCAGGAATTGGAAAAACAGAATTTGCAAAAATTGTATCTAAAAAAATGTATCCTAATGAAGATTTAATAAAAATTAACTTCGGTAATTATTCGACAGAAGGTGTTCTTAATAGTCTTATTGGTGCTCCTTTAGGATATAAAGGCTGCGAAGAAGGTGGAGAACTTATAAATAAAATAAAAAAATCAAAATCAAAAGTTATTTTGATTGATGAATTTGAAAAAGCAACACCAAGCATATACAACTTCTTTTATGAATTATTAGAAGATGGAGTATTTACAGATAGACATGGAAATAGACATGATCTTAATGGGTATATAATTATTTTTACATCTAATATGACACAAGAAATATATCAAGAACACATACCCAATTCTTTAAGATCTAGATTTGATATGGTGTATTATTTTGAAAATTTACAATATGATGAAAAAAATTATTATATTCAAAAAAATGCAAAAAAACTAATAAATGAGTTAGAACAAAATTATGGGAAAAAGGTAAATTATAAAAATATAGAAAGCGAGCTAGCAAGACTTGTAGTTTATGAAAATCTAAGGGATATAAAAAGAAAAATTGAAGATATTGTATTTGATGAATTTTTTTCAAAATATTTTTAGTAGTAGAAAATTTGTATAATGATAAATTGTAGCGCTAGATTACTTGAAATTATGGTTTTAATGAATAGATAAACTTATGCAAGATGGAATTAATGAATAATAAAATTATTTATTTTGAAAAGAGGTTAGAGATGAATGAATTAAAGAAAATAATAAAAGAATATATTAAAAAAATTGGTAAAGAAAAAATAGCAATCATAGTATCAATTATTACAATAGTGACGGTTGGATTTAACTTCTTTAAAACGGTTTATAATGATTTTATTTATCAAGCGAGTTGTGAAAGATTCTATGGTATTCCTAAGTATTATTTTAGTTATAACTTAAATGATAAATTATATTGGTTGTTGTTAACTTCAATTGCTATTATTATATGTTTAACCCCAAGAATTATAAAAAAACATTGTTATAGTTCGTCAGAAACTTTTAATCGAATTATAAAATATATTTTTATTTTTTTATGTTGTATGTCTTTATGGGTGGTTATTTCTTTATTTTTAAATATTATAGTTTCTTATAATTATAGAGATTTTATTTTAGATGGAATTGTTTACTTAGTAAATACATATAGAAATGTGATGTCTGTGGTATTTTTGCTATTTAGTTTTTTTACTATTTTATTTTTATATGACATAAACGGCTTTTTAAAAACAGCACGATATAAAAAAATAGTTCTTATTATTTTTTTATTTTCTTTTGGAATGTGTTCGAATATTTTGTTGTTTGGTTCGATATCTCAAATAACATCTACAATTGATCAAAAAACAAAATATGAGTTTATAACAGTTGATGATAATGAATATGTAATTTTGTCTGAGTATAAAGGAAAATTTCTAGTGGTTTCATTTGAAAAAGATAGAGGAGAATATATTTTTAATACGAATCAATATAAATTTATTAATATGAATCAAGGATTAATAACTTATAAAGATGTAAAAAATTTAAAAATTAATAAAGGAGAATAATAATTACATAAGATATACGTATACCATTTAAAATTTTGTTAATTTTAAATGGTATATAAGTAATTGGATTATTTGATAAACAATTATAAGCAAATGCCAAATAAAATAATGGATAGAAATGTAATAAATCATCATTGATAATTATAGAAATTTTAAAAATCATAAATATTATACAAAAATGGTGAGATTATGAGTATCTAGAGATGACAAAAGAATGCAAAAAAGAACCAAGGCTATACGTCTAGGTTCTTTTTCATCCTTTTCGGATTTCTCTATACCAGAGTATCATATGAGTATAGATTGTCAATTTGAATTTTTATAGGATTTTAATGATTTCTTTATTTAGTTTTGGAATATGCATTTCTTTCATGAGTATTTCTCTTAAAAATATGTCCATATTTATAATTATCATACTAAAAAAGGTCACAAATTCAACCGTATTTATTTTACGGTTATTTTATTGGCCGCTTTGGCCAATAATTGTAATTTGATAGATTTTTAAATAATTATTATACTTAAGAAAGCAGACTTTTTCATCTATTTATTAATTAGATCATAATTATGAATATGTTGAAGAATTGATTTTTTATTGATCAACAGTTTAAATGATTACGTATTAACTCATTTTATGAATATAATCTATTAAATCTTGTATTTCTTTAGGGTAAGTTATATGACTATTTAAAATTTTTTTACCTAACTCATAAATCAGTTTGTCTTTTGATTTAGACGAACCAATATGATAAAAGTCTTTTACTTCCTGACTACAAATAAGATTTTCTTGTCTTAATTGATTAATTAAACAAAGTCCTTCAATAGATTTAACACGACTTAAGGCAACATAGAGTTGACCGTTATCAAATGAATAAGGAATAAGATTTACTTGATCATAGGTTTGACCTTGACTTTTATGCATTGTAATAGCGTAAGCAAGTTTTAAAGGAATTTGATAAAAAGCACCTACTTTTTCTTTAGATAAATGATTATCTTCAATATCTCCTTCTTTTCTTTTAGAAAGTACATAGTTTTCTATGGCCCATTCATGATAACCAAAGGTTACAAGTGTTTTATTTGTATCTAAGAGAACAGTAACACTTTCATCTTCTAATTTATAAACTTTTCCAAATGAACCATTTTGATAAAGATTTTGTTCTGTATCGTTAATTAAAACCATCACACGAGCACCAATTTTTAAATGAAGTTCATCTAGAGTAGGTTTATCAGAATTTTTAACATCACCAACAATTCTTGAATGATAGACTTTAGCTTTGTAAGGTATTTTGGAAAGTCTATCATGATTGATTTGTTCAGCTTTTCTATTAGTTGCTGTAAGAATAATACCATTTTCAAAAAGAGTCTTTTGACAATGCGTATTAAAATAATGAACACATGAATAATCACCAATACGTGCTTTATTCAGTTCATGAATAAATTCAGGATTCTTTTGTCGTATGACTTGTTTTAATTCAACTGTTTGAAAATTTAAATCTTGCCAGTTTGTTGATTCAAAAGCATAACCTTTATGATAATTTTCATAAATTTCTTTTAATACTTCTAAATCATTATCTGTAGTAACAGGAGGTAGTTGGAAAAAGTCTCCAACAACGACGATTTGTTTACGAGATAATGAGTTTTCTTCTGCTTTCATAATTGTTCTTACAACAAAATCAAATAGATCAATACGACACATACTAATTTCATCAATAACAATAATGTCACTTTCTTTTACCACTTGAGGAACTTTTTTAATATGTTTAACTACTTGAGGCTCTGGAGATACTTGAAAACAACGATGGATAGTGACACCTTGAATATTAATAGCAGCAATACCGGTAGGAGCACAAACAATAACATTTTTATTTTGTTTTTCCATTTCATTAATAAAAAGTTGTAAAACAAAAGATTTACCAGTACCTGCGCCACCTGTTAAAAAAACATTATTTCCAGATAATAATTGTTGATAAGCTTTATATTGATCTTTACTTAATGATATTTTATCTTTATTTTGTTTTCTTTGATTTGTTGTTTCTTGTTTTGAATGTAATGAACTTTTTTGATTATTTTGTTTTAAATAGGCTAAAGCTTCTTTTTTAGAATCAAAGCTTTTGTATTTAGCATCTTTAAAATGGTCGACTTCTTTTTGACAATCTTTCCAAGTAGTATAAATACCTGGATGTCTTCCTTTTTTTACAGCATAATATTTCATGATATTCCTCCATGTTTATTATTATGACATATTATCAAAATATTTTAAATAAAACTTGTGAAATGTTACACATAGCCTTATGTGTAACTTGTTTTTATTTTCACATGATACTAAAATATGTGTAGTTAGAAAAGAGGAGATTTAATTATGGCGAACAGATTTGTATTAAATGAAACAAGTTATCATGGAAAAGGAGCAATTGAATCAATTCCTGAAGAAGCAAAAGCAAGAGGATTCAAAAAAGCTTTAGTATGTTCAGATCCAGACTTAGTAAAATTTGGAGTAACAGCAAAAGTTACTGATTTATTAGATAAAGCAGGATTAGCTTATGAACTATATTCTAATATCAAACCGAATCCAACAATTGAAAATGTTCAACAAGGTGTTAAAGCATTACATGATGCTGGAGCAGATTATATGATTGCTATTGGTGGTGGTTCATCAATGGATACAGCAAAAGCAGTAGGTATTATTGATAAAAACCCTGAATTTGCTGATGTAAGAAGCTTAGAAGGTGTTGCACCAACTAAAAATCCTTGTACACCAATCTTTGCTGTTCCAACAACTGCTGGTACAGCAGCTGAAGTAACAATCAACTATGTAATCACAGATGTTGAAAAAGATCGTAAAATGGTATGTGTAGACGTACATGATATTCCAGTTGTAGCATTCGTTGACCCAGATATGATGTCATCAATGCCTAAAGGATTAACTGCTGCTACAGGTATGGATGCCTTAACTCATGCTATCGAAGGTTATATTACTAAAGGTGCTTGGGAAATGTCAGATATGTTCCATATCAAAGCAATCGAAATTATTTCTAAATCATTAAGAGGTGCAGTAGAAAATACTCCTGAAGGTAGAGAAGGTATGGCTTTAGGTCAATATGTTGCAGGTATGGGATTCTCTAACGTAGGTTTAGGATTAGTTCACTCAATGGCTCATCCACTTGGAGCTTTATATGATACACCTCATGGTGTTGCTAATGCTATCATCTTACCAACAGTTATGGAATATAATGCACCATATACTGGTGAAAAATATAAAGACATTGCAGAAGCAATGGGTGTAGATACTACTGGTATGTCTCAAGAAGAATATCGTAAAGCAGCTGTAGATGCAGTTAAACAATTATCTAAAGATGTTGGTATTCCAGCTGACTTAAAAGAAATCGTTAAAGAAGAAGATTTACAATTCTTAAGTGAATCTGCTTTAGCTGATGCTTGCTGTCCAGGTAACCCAAGAGATACAAGTGTAGAAGAAATCAAAGAATTATATAAATCATTATTATAATAATAAGACAGTCCTCAATGAGGGCTGTTTTTTTGTTTTAAAATGTAAAAAAAGAGAATTTTGTTATTAATTTCACAATAAAGTTGACTTTTTATGAGGTTTCAATATAATTTTTTTATATGTTAAAAAGGGGAAATTCGATGGAAACAAATAAAAAATCAAGTTTTTCAGGCCGTTTAGGATATGTTATGGCGGCTGCTGGGTCAGCTGTTGGATTAGGAAACATTTGGCGTTTTCCATATCTTGCGGCTAAATATGGTGGAGGTACTTTTTTATTTACTTACATTATTTTAGCGTTTACAGTTGGTTTTGCTTTACTTGTAAGTGAAACAGCATTAGGAAGAAAGACCGGAAAAAATCCAATCAAAGCATATAAAATCTTAGGAGCAAAAAAATTAAAGATTGGTGGTTGGTTGAATTCAATTATTCCAATGTTAATAGTTCCTTATTACTGTGTTGTTGGTGGTTGGGTATGTAAATACTTATTTGAATATTTAAGAGGATCAAGTCAAATCTTGACACAAGATACCTATTTTTCAAATTTTATTGCTAATCCAATTAGTCCAGCTTTTTGGTTAGTGATTTTTGCTGTTTTAACTTTTATTGTTGTTATTAAAGGTGTAGAAAAAGGAATAGAAAAGGTAAGTAAGATTTTAATGCCTATTTTAGTAGTAATAGCTATTTTTATTTCAATCTATGGTTTAATGACACCAGGGGCAATTGAAGGTTTGAAGTATTATATTATTCCTGATTTTTCAAGGTTTAGTATTATGACAGTTATTTCAGCAATGGGACAAATGTTTTATTCTTTATCAATTGGAATGGGTATTTTATTTACATATGGTTCTTATATGAAAAAAGATGTTGATATGGAAAAAGCAATTTCTCAAGTAGAAATTATGGACACTTTAATTGCTTTTTTAGCGGGGTTAATGATTATTCCTGCAGTCTTTGCATTTTCAGGAAAAGATAGTTTAAATGCTGGAGCGTCTTTAATGTTTATTACAATGCCAAAAGTATTTAATTCACTTCAATTAGGTGGATTTATAGGTGGGGTATTCTTTTTACTTGTCTTATTTGCTGCTTTAACTTCAGCAATTTCTTTAATGGAATGTTCTTGTGCAACATTGATGGAACAATTCCATATTTCTAGAAAAAAAGCAGCTTTAGCAATGATTATTGAAATGTTAGTTTTAGGAATTCCTATTTCACTTGGCTATGGTGTTTTAGGATGGATTCAACCATTAGGAATGACTTTATTAGATTTCTTTGATTTTGTCACAAATTCATGTATGATGCCAATTTCAGCGTTATGTACAGTTTTATTAATTATTTTTGTAACAAAATTAAAAACAATTTCAAATGAAATTAAAATATCATCTGCTTTTAAAAGAGAAAAAGTCTATAATATTGTGATGAAATATATTTGTATTCCAACATTATTAATTATTTTATTAAGTTATATTTTATCAACATTTGGAATTATTACGTTATAAAAAAGCTTTTTTAAGCTTTTTTTCTTTTTGGACATAAAAAAGACATTTTTTATGTATATAATATATTAGAAATAAAATGAGCTTTTGTATTTGTCAAATAAAACATTTGTGCTATAATTTATTTGTTTAATTATGCCTAAGTGTAAAGGAGGATGTCTTTATGGACAAAATAAGTGAAAAGATAAAAGCAGCCCGCATTGCCAAAGGCGTTACAATAGAGGAAGTCGCAGAAGCAACATTGTTATCTGTTAATATCATTAAAGATATAGAAGACGGTGCTTTTGAACGATTTGTTGGAGACGAGCTATATGTAAAAATGTATCTTAAAAAAATAGCAAGATACTTAGAAATAGATGAGACGATTGCTGATGATTATTATGCAATTACGAGAGAAATTAAAAAGGCTGATTTAAAAGATTTAGAAAATAAAAAAGAAGATATAGGATCTGTTACTTTTGTAGATAAAGTAAAAAATATTCAACCAACTAAAAAACAACCGACAAGAAAGGGAGTTTATGAAGATCACTATATCTTAAGATATGTTAAATATGCAATTGTCATTATTATTGTCATTGCTATTATTATTGTACTTGGATATTCATTTGTCTTTACGAAATCAAATGATTCATCATTTAAAAATAGTAATACATCTAAAACAGAAACAAGTGAAACTTTAAAGAAGAAAACAACAGAAACAGATAAAAAGAAAACAACAAAATCTGATACAACGAAAAAAGATGAACAAACATCTACTGAAATAACTTTTACTAAAAATGCTGATGGTGATTATAGTTTTAAATTACCTGATGGATATGATCAAGAAACTTTTAAATTAAAAGTAGACTTTACATTTGCGACAACTGTTGATCTACATGTTAATGGTGATCCTAACAGTTATCAAACTGATACATTTAAAAAAGGTGTTTATAGTAGTAATCTTGCTAGTATTTCAGCATCAGATGCTTTAAAAGATGATTCTGCATGTGAAAGTGTTGAACTAGAATTTAATGTGAATGATTTCCAATATTTGGAATTTTCATATAGTTGGAACTTAGGACATCGTTATTATATTAATGATCAAAAAATTCCATTAGAAGAAAATGATCATTATGGAACAAGCTCTAATGGTAGAGTAAGAACATTTAAATTAACGATGGTTAAATAATGAATTTACCTAATAAATTAACGATTACAAGAATAATCCTTGTTCCAATTCTTATTCTTATTTATATGTTTCCTTATGCAACGTTTGGAATTAATGTACCTATGTATCATATTTTGAATGCTGATATTTCACTTGTTAATATTGTTATCTTTATTATTTTTGCAGTTGCTTCGTTAACTGATTATTTTGATGGACAAATTGCAAGAAAATCTAAATTAATTACGACTTTTGGTAAATTTGCTGATCCGATTGCAGATAAACTATTAATTAATACGATTTTTCTTCTACTAGCAAGTGATGGGACAATTTCTATCATTATTCCTATTATTATGATTTCTAGGGATACGATCGTAGATGCCATTCGTTTGGTGGCTGCCAATAAACAAGTTGTTATTGCAGCAAAATATTTAGGAAAATTAAAAACTGTGACACAAATGATCAGTGTGATATTCTTATTATTAAATGATTTTCCTTTTTCAATCATTCATTTACCAATTGGTCAAATAAGTGTATGGATTGCTTGCGTGATTTCAATAGTAAGTGGTATTGATTATTTTATGGATAGTAAAGATATGTTAACGGAGTCAATGTAATGAATGAACTTGCTGAATTATTAATAAAAAATAATATTTCTATTGGAACTGTAGAAAGTTTTACAGTAGGAAATTTTGCGACAATGCTAGGAAATATTCCTGGCATTTCTAAGGTTTATAAGGGTTCTTTAGTCACTTATCAAAGTGAAACGAAAGAAAGGCTTTTAGGAATTGAACATCCATTAATTGAAAAGTACGGTGTTGTTTCTAAAGAAATTGCTACTTTAATGTGTGTTAATGGTAAAAGTATTTTAGATGTTGATCTATGTATTTCTTTTACAGGAAATGCTGGACCGGATGCAATGGAAGGAAAACCAGTAGGAGAAGTCTATATTGGTATTGCTTATGAAGATGTTGTTGTTTATAAATTGAATTTAGAAGGTAGTCGAAAAGAGATTGCTTTAAAGGCAATAGATTTTGCTCAAAAGAAAATAATTGAAAAAATTTTAAAAAAATAAAAGAAAAAATGAAAAATAAAGCATATATAGGAATAGGAGGTATTATTTATGGCTGGAAAAAAAGAAGTAGAAACAAAAGATGCTAAAAAAGCACAAGCATTGAATGATGCAATCAAACAAATTGAAAAGCAATTTGGAAAAGGCTCTGTTATGAAGCTTGGAGATCGTGCAGCTGTTGATGTGGCTGTTATTCCAACAGGTTCTTTAACACTTGACATGGCTTTAGGAATAGGTGGTTATCCTAAAGGAAGAATTATTGAAATTTATGGTCCAGAATCAAGTGGTAAAACAACGCTTACATTACATGCAATTGCTGAAGTACAAAAACAAGGTGGTACAGCTGCATTTATTGATGCCGAACATGCCATTGATCCTGTTTATGCTAAAAATCTGGGAGTTAATATTGATGAATTGATTCTTTCGCAACCAGATAGTGGTGAACAAGGTTTAGAAATTGCTGAAACACTCGTACGTTCTGGAGCTATTGACTTAGTAGTTGTTGACTCTGTTGCTGCACTTGTTCCTCAAGTGGAATTAGATGGCGAAATGGCTGATCAACAAATGGGATTACAAGCAAGATTGATGTCTAAAGCTTTACGTAAACTTTCAGGGGTTATGAATAAAACAGATTGTACAATTATTTTCATTAACCAATTACGTGAAAAAATTGGAGTTATGTTTGGAAATCCAGAAACGACTACTGGAGGAAGAGCTTTAAAATTCTATTCTTCTGTGCGAGTAGAAATCAGAAGAAGTGAAGCAATTAAAAATGGTACGGAAATTGTTGGGAATAAAGTCAATATCAAAGTTGTTAAAAATAAAGTGGCACCACCATTTAAATCAACACAAGTTGATATTATTTATGGTAAAGGTATTTCAAGAGATGGTGAAGTCTTGGATTTAGCAGTTGATAAAGATATTGTTGATAAATCCGGTGCTTGGTATGCTTATAAGGGTGAAAAGATTGGACAAGGACGCGAAAATGCAAAACGATATCTTGTTGAACATCCTGATATAATGAATGAAATTACGGAAGCAATTAAAGCTTCATTAATGCCTGTAGAAGAAGAGGAATTGTAAAAATTCCTCTTTTTAACTTGTTATTGTCAAAATAAGCAATTTGACATATAATATACTTGTGCGCAAAACACGTTTAATAAGCATAGTAAAGACTATGTAAATATTAATTATTATAACCGAAACAACCGGTGAATGATTGAATAATCAATCATAAAAAATGTGCATAGAGAAAATGGAGGGTGGAATATGCCAGGTTTAAATATTGCCACTATTTTATCCTATGTTCTAGCTGTCGCTGTTGGGGTTCTTATTTATTTTGTATATGCAAAACTAAATATTTCAAAAGCTAATGTCAGTGCTCAAAAGATTATTGATGATGCAACGAGTAAAGCTGATAATCTAGTTAAAGAAGCTATTTTAGATGCTAAAACTCAAGCTTATGAATTAAAATTAGAAGCAGAAAAAGAAATTAAAGAACAAAAACAAGAAATTACTGAACTTGAAAATAATCTTTCAGAACGTGAAAAAGGTATTGAACGAAGAGATATTGCTGTTCAAGGTAAAGAAGACGTTCTTGAACAAAGAATTAAACAATTAGATATTAAAGAAGCTGGAATAGATAAATTAGAGGCTGAATTAAAAGATAAAATTGATTCTAAAGTTGTTGAATTAGAAAAAGTTGCCGCTATGTCAGCAAGAGAAGCTAAGGAAGAATTGTTCAAACAAGTTGAACAACAAATTTCATTAGAAATGTCTGCTTACATAAAGGAACAAGAAGAAGAAGCTAAAAGCAAAGCTGCTGATATGTCTAGAGACATTATTGCCAATGCAATTAATCGATATGCTCAAGAGGAAGTTACTGAAAGAACAGTAACTGTTGTTGATCTTCCAAGTGAAGAAATGAAAGGGCGTATTATTGGACGTGAAGGTCGTAATATTAAAGCAATCGAACAAGCAACAGGTGCAGATTTAATTATTGATGATACACCTGAAGCAATTACGATTTCTTGCTTTGATCCAGTAAGAAGAGAAGTTGCTCGTTTATCGTTAGAAACTTTAATTAGAGATGGACGTATTCAACCAGGAAGAATCGAAGAAGTTGTTGATAAAACAAGAAAAGAATTAGATGAAGTTATTCGTAAAACTGGAGAAAATGCAATTTTTGAATTAGGTATTTCTCGTATTGATAAAGAAATTGTTAAACAAATTGGTAAATTAAAATATCGTACAAGCTATGGTCAAAATGCGCTTCAACATTCATTAGAAGTTGCACATTTAGCAGGAATTATGGCTGCTGAATTAGGATTAAATCAACAATTAGCTAAACGTGCAGGTCTATTACATGATATTGGTAAAGCAATGGATCATGAAATGGAAGGAAGCCATGTTGAATTAGGTGCAAAATTCGCGAAAAAACATGGAGAACATTCAACTGTTATTAATGCAATTGCTTCACATCATGGGGATGTACCAGCAACAAGTGTTATTTCTATTTTAGTAGCTGCTGCTGATACATTATCAGCTGCTAGACCAGGAAGTCGAAGTGAAACAATTGAAAATTATATTCAAAGACTTGAAAAACTTGAAGAAATGGCTAAAAGCTTTGATGGTGTCGATCGTGTCTATGCAATTCAAGCAGGACGTGAAATTCGTATCGTTGTAAAACCTGATAAAGTGGATGATCTAGCAAGTCATAAGATTGCACGTGATATTAAGACAAAGATTGAAGAAGAATTAACTTATCCAGGACATATTAAAGTTACTGTTATAAGAGAAATTCGTGCGAGTGAAATTGCAAAATAAAAGGGAAATCAATTCCCTTTTTTTTAATATATGTTAAAATGTCTTTACGAAATGAGGAAAGAAAATGAAAGTTTTATTTATAGGAGATATCGTTGGAAATGTAGGACGACAAATGATAGAAGATTATCTTTATCGTATTCGAAAAGATTATCAAATTGATTTTGTAATCGCAAATGTTGAAAATGCGACACATGGTAAAGGATTAAATAGAAAACATTATGATTTCTTTACTTTTGAAGGTGTTGATTGTATGACAATGGGGAATCATACTTTTGATAAGAAAGAATTATTTGATTTTATTGATGAAGCAGATCGTTTAGTTGTTCCCTTTAATCAACCTGCTGTTTTACCAGGAGTTTCTTCAAGAGTATTTAATGTTAAAGGAACTAAGGTAAGAGTGACAAATGCTTTAGGATGTGTTTTTATGGATAATCGCTATTCTAATCCATTTGATCATATTGATGATTATCTAAACCTTGAACAAGATATTCATATCATTGATATTCATGCAGAAGCAACCAGTGAAAAAATAGGTTTAGCTTATTATTGTAAAGATAAAGTACAAGCGGTCTTAGGAACACATACACATGTACAAACAGCAGACGAAAGAATTATTGATAAAAAAGTAGCATTTATTTCTGATGCAGGAATGACGGGTCCTTATTTAAGTTCTTTAGGATGTGATTTAGATAGTGTCATTACACGTATGAGAGGTCTAAGTTCAAAGTTTTTAATTTCTGAAAATTCAGGACAGTTTGCTGGAGTTGTTATTGAATTTAATGAAAAACACCAACCTATCTCTATTGAAAGAGTTTTAATCAATGATGATCATCCATATCGAGCATCTTAGGATGCTTTTTTTGTTATTTTTTTAATGATAATTCATATAGTGAATTAGGAGGCAAAAATATGGAAATAATTAAAGTATCTTCAACATCTGTTCCTAATCACGTTGCAGGAGCAATAGCATCATTAATGAGGGAACAAGATAAACTTATGATTCAAACAATTGGTGCAGCAGCACTTAATCAAGCAATTAAATCAATTGCTATTGCTAGAGGATATATTATACCGACAGGTAAAGAGCTTATCTGTATTCCTTCTTTTCATGATTTAATGGTCGATGATAAAAGGATTACTGCCTTAAGACTTGTAATAGAATTACGTTAATTTTTAGTGAAAAGGGTTTCTTTTTTTAAAAATTCATTGTATAATACTGACATGTAAATGGAGGTTTTTTAAAATGGCAAAATGTAAATTATTAATGCAAACAGGACAAGTTCAAAAAATTATTGATTTCTTTGATGGATATTCAGATGATAAAGTATCATGTAAATATGTTAAAAAAGTAGGAATCAAAGCTGAATTTGAATGTGAAACTGAATTATCACCAGAAGAAGCTGCAGGTCATTGTAAAGGAGTATTTAAAGGAACTCCAGAAGGTAAAGTATTATACTTCTCAATTCAACCAGACGGATTCTTTGGATAAGATAAAAATGATAAGGACTGATAAGTCCTTATTTTTTTCTAGCCAAAAGATAACTTTATGTATATAATAGGAAAGAAATGTGGTGAAAAAATGAAAGATTATAGTGAATATTTTAAAGGGCCAAATTTAAAAGAGGCTCAAAAAAGAAGTAGAAAACAAGTTGATCATTTAAAAGATGCTTTTGAAATACCTAGTGATATGGTAAGTGTAGGTAAAGGAAAAACTTATTATATTCATACTTATGGTTGTCAAGCGAATGAACGTGATGGTGAAACATTAGCAGGTATTTTTGAAATGATGGGATATACAGCTGCTAAAGAAATCGAAGAGGCAGATGTCATTTTATTAAATACTTGTGCTATTAGAGAAAATGCAGAAGAAAAAGTATTTGGAAAAGTAGGTTATGTTAAAAACTTAAAGAAGAAAAACCCAAATCTTATTTTTGGTTTGTGCGGTTGTATGGCGCAAGAAGAAGTTGTTATTAAAAGAATATTAGAAAAACACCCACATATAGATTTAATCTTTGGAACACATAATATTCATCGTTTACCAACTTTATTAAAAGAAGCAATGTTTAGTAAGGAAATGGTTGTAGAAGTATGGTCTAAAGAAGGGGATGTTATTGAAAATACACCTGTTACACGTGCTAATGGACATAAAGCATGGGTCAATATTATGTATGGGTGTAATAAATTCTGTACGTATTGTATTGTGCCTTATACAAGAGGAAAAGAACGTTCTCGTTTAATGGATGATATTATTGAAGAAGTTAAAGGATTAAAAGTAGATGGGTATCAAGAAATCACTTTACTTGGACAAAATGTCAATAGTTATGGAAAAGATTTAGAAGAAGACTATGATTTTGCGACTCTTTTAGAGGAAGTTGCTAAAACGGGAATTGCACGTATTCGTTTTACAACAAGTCATCCATGGGACTTCTCTAGAGAAATGATTGAAATCATTAATCAATATGATAACATCATGCCTTATATCCATTTACCAGTACAATCAGGAAATACAGAAATCTTGAAATTAATGGGTAGAAGATATACAAGAGAACAATATTTGGAACTTTTCCACATGATTAAAGAAGTGATGCCAGATTGTTCAATTACAACAGATATTATTGTTGGTTTCCCAAATGAAACAGAAGAACAATTCCAAGATACACTTTCTTTATATGAAGAATGTGAATACGATTTAGCCTATACATTTATCTATTCTCCTCGTGAAGGAACACCTGCTGCTAAAATGCAAGACAATGTGCCATTTGAACAAAAACAAGACCGTTTAGAAAGATTAAATGAAGTTGTTAAAGAAAAAGCTTTAAAACAAAATCAACGTTTCTTAAATCAAGTTGTGGATGTTTTAGTAGATGGTCCATCTAAACGTGATGAAACAATGATGACAGGATATACGGCACATCAAAAATTGATCAACTTCAAAGGGCGTAAAGAAGATATTGGTAAAATTGTGCCTGTAAAAGTCACAGAAGTAAAAACTTGGGCTTTAAAAGGTGAACAAGTTGACTAGAATTGAAGAGCTTGCTAGAAAATTAAATCAAGAAATTTTAGCTTTAGAAGTTGTTCAAGAATATCAAAAGTATGAAAAACTTGTTTTAAATGATGAAAAACTTAAACAATTAGAAAAAGAATTAAAAGTATTACAAAAAAAGATTGTCAATCAAAAAGCAAAACAGGATGATCGAGTTACAAAAACAATTCAAGAATATCAAGAAAAAAAAGCATATTATGAAAATCATCCATTAGTTGTTAATTATTTATATTTACAAAATGAAGTGAATGAAATCTTACAAACAATCAATCAACAAATGAATAATGCTTTAAAGTAGGGAAACCTACTTTTTCTTTTTATTATTGACTTATTTAAATTTGGGGATTATAATTTTTCAAAAATATAGAAAGAATAAGGAGATAAAAAAATGGCATTTTACTTTGAAGAACCATCGCGTACTTTTAATGAATATTTATTAGTTCCAGGATACTCATCAGCTGAGTGTCGTGCTGAAAACGTAAGTTTAAAAACACCATTAGTTAAATTTAAAAAAGGTGAAGAACCTGCATTATCACTAAATGTTCCATTAGTTTCAGCAATTATGCAAGCTGTATCTGATGATAATATGGCAATTGCCTTAGCTAAAGAAGGTGGAGTTTCATTTATTTATGGATCTCAATCAATCGAAAGCCAAGCAGCTATGGTAAGACGTGTTAAAAATTATAAAGCTGGATTCGTTCCAAGTGATTCAAACTTATCACCTGAATCAACTTTAAAAGATGTTTTAGATTTAAAAGAAAAAACTGGACATTCAACAATGGCAGTTACAGCGGATGGAACTGCTAACGGTAAATTATTAGGAGTTGTTACTGGAAGAGATTATCGTATTTCTCGTTTATCAATGGATACAAAAGTTGAAACTTTTATGACACCATATGATAAATTAATTTGTGCAGATTTAGGAACATCTCTTAAAGAATGTAATGATATGATTTGGGATAACAAATTAAATGCATTACCTGTAGTAGATGCTGAACAAAGATTACATTATTTCGTATTTAGAAAAGACTATGAAAATAGAAAAAATAATCCAAATGAATTATTAGATGAAAATAAACGTTACATTGTTGGTGCTGGAATCAACACACGTGACTATGCTACACGTGTTCCTGCATTAGTAGAAGCTGGTGCTGATGTTTTATGTATCGATTCATCTGAAGGATTCTCAGAATGGCAAAAATTAACAATCGATTGGATTAGAGAAAATTATGGTGATACTGTTAAAGTAGGTGCCGGTAACGTTGTTGATGCAGAAGGATTTAGATTCTTAGCTGAATGTGGTGCTGATTTCGTTAAAATTGGTATCGGTGGAGGATCAATTTGTATCACTCGTGAACAAAAAGGTATTGGTCGTGGACAAGCTACAGCAACAATCGAAGTAGCTAAAGCAAGAGATGAATACTTTAAAGAAACAGGAATTTATGTACCAATTTGTTCAGATGGTGGTATCGTTCATGATTATCATATGACATTAGCCTTAGCGATGGGTTCTGATTTTATTATGCTAGGTAGATATTTCTCAAGATTTGATGAATCTCCTACAAATAAAGTTCAAATTAATGGACAATATATGAAAGAATATTGGGGAGAAGGTTCTGCTCGTGCTCGTAACTGGCAACGTTATGATATGGGGGGAGATGCTAAACTTTCTTTTGAAGAAGGTGTAGATTCTTATGTACCATATGCTGGAAGTTTAAAAGATAACGTTGGTTTATCATTATCAAAAATTAAACATACAATGTGTAACTGTGGTGCTTTAACAATTCCTGAATTACAACAAAAAGCTAAAATTACTTTAGTATCAGCTACTTCAATTGTTGAAGGTGGCGCACATGATGTTGTGTTAAAAGACTCTAAAGAACAAAAATAAGACTTCGTTGAAGTCTTTTTTTTATTTTTAGACATATTGTTATATGGGGTGACAAAATGGCTGGTAAAGTGTATGAAATCATGACCAAGGCAACTTTATCAAAAGGAACGAAAAAAACGATTTCTAAATATGATTATGTTGTTAATGAGATTGATAAAATACTAGGATGTTGGATTTGTAATCATCAATATCAAGGAATCATTAGGGAGCATCAACCATTTATAGAAGGAAGTTTTGATTTGCATATTTGGTATAGTCATTTAAATGAAAGTTATTTATTAAAACAACAAGTGCATTACCAAGATGCTATTGATTTAAATATGAAAGATCATCAACTCAGTCAAAATGATCAAATCATTGTTGAAAGTCAATACTTACCTCGATGTATCCATGCAACCTTAGAAAATAAAACAATGCACATCGAAATAGAAAAACAAATGTCTTTAAAAATCATTGGTGATACAACAATTCTTGTAGAAAGTAAAACAAATGATGAAGAACTTGAAATGAAAATTAATCCCGATTTCATAACATAGAAAGATGTTTCTTTCTATGTTATAATAATCAACGAATTAGAATGAGGTGTAAAAATGAAACAAAAATACAGTCCAATGATGATGCAATATTTAGGTATCAAGGAACAAAATAAAGATGCTATTGTGATGTTTAGATTAGGGGATTTCTATGAAATGTTCTTTGATGATGCGATGATTGTTTCTAAAGAACTAGAACTTGCTTTAACAGGGAAAAATGCCGGCGCTAAAGAAAGAGTTCCAATGTGTGGTGTTCCTTTTCATAGTGCAAGTGGATATATTCAAAAATTAGTAGATAATGGACATAAAGTCGCGATTGTTGAACAATTAACAGATCCTGGAAAAAAAGGTATTGTTGAACGTGGTGTTGTTCAAATTGTCACACCAGGTACTATTTTTGATGAATCGATGACAAAGAATAAAAATAATTATATCGCATGTATGATGATTTTTGATTTTGTTTATACGCTTGCTTTTTGTGATATTACAACAGGTGAATTTCAAGTCGTCAATATTGATAAAAAGGATCATCTTTTAAATAATCAATTAGCTTCGATGGAAGTTAAAGAAATTGTTGTTAAAAGTGATTGTACATATAACTTTAATGATTCAATTATGGTATCTCATTATGATAATGAAACATTTAATGAAAAATATCGAGATATTTTTCATAATATAAAAGATTTAAAAGAAATCAAAGTATCTACTTTATTATTAAATTATTTAATTGAAACACAAAAAAGAGACTTAGAACATCTTCAAATGATTGAAGAAATCAATAATCAAGATTTTATGACAATGGATCTTTATACTAAAAAATCATTAGAATTAACTGAAAATTCTAAAGATCATGAAAAATATGGTTCCTTATTTTGGCTATTAGATATGACAAAATCAGCAATGGGAGCAAGACTTTTAAAAAATTATATTGATCGACCACTTTTAAAAAAAGAAGCCATTGAAGAAAGATTAGATATTGTTGAAATCTTTACTCAACAATTTATTCAAAGAGAAAGTATTAAAGAAATATTAAAAGAAATCTATGACTTAGAAAGACTATCAAGTCGTATTGCTTTTGGAAACATTAATGCAAGAGATTTAAAATGGATTGCTTCTTCTTTAAAAGTCTTACCAGAATTAAAACAACAACTTTATTCATTCAATGAACCTTTAACAGATCAATTAGCCAATCAAATCATTGATCTATCACATATTACAAAACTCATTGATGATGCTATTATTGATAATCCTCCTCTTACGATTAAAGAAGGAAATATTATCAAAGATCATTTTAATGAAGAATTAGATGAATTACGTTATTTAAGAGATCATGGAAAACAATGGTTAGTTGATTTTGAACAAAAAGAAAGAGAAAAAACAGGTATTAAAAACTTAAAAGTTGGGTATAATCGTGTCTTTGGTTATTATATTGAAGTTACAAAAGGAAGTTTAGATCTTGTTAAAGATGAATTCGAATATACAAGAAAACAAAGTTTATCGAATGCAGAAAGATTTATTACACCTGAATTAAAAGATATGGAAAGTAAGATTTTATCAGCACAAGATAAAATTCAAAAATTAGAATATGTTTTATTTACTCAAGTTAGAAATGAAATCAAAAAAGAAGTCCATTTGATTCAAGATGTTTCGAAAATTATCGCGCGGGTAGATGTTTATCAATCTCTTGCAATGTTAGCAAGTGAAAATAGTTATGTAAGACCTGTCTTTAATGATCAAAAAATCATGGATATTAAAGAAGGCAGACATGGTGTCATTGAAAAAGTCATGGGGCATGGTAAATATGTACCTAACGATGTTTCAATTGATGAAAATTCACCAGTTGTCTTAATTACAGGGCCAAATATGGGTGGTAAATCGACTTATATGAGACAAGTAGCTTTAATTGTTATTATGGCACAAATTGGTTCATTTGTTCCTGCTAAATATGCTAATTTAACGATTTTTGATCAAATCTTTACGCGTATTGGAGCAAGTGATGATTTAATTAGTGGTCAATCAACTTTCATGGTAGAAATGTTAGAAGCGAATAATGCTTTACGTTTTGCTAGTGAAAAATCGTTGATTTTATTTGATGAAATTGGTCGAGGAACAGCAACTTTTGATGGGATGGCTATTGCCCAGGCAATGATTGAATATATTGCCAGTGAAATTCATTGTATGACATTATTTTCAACCCACTACCATGAACTTACATTTTTAGAAGATAAAGGTCTTGGAATTCAAAATGTTCATGCCAGTGCTAGAGTAGATAATGATCATTTAGTATTTGAATATTTAATTAAAAAAGGACGTTCTAATAAATCTTATGGGGTCAATGTGGCTAAACTTGCTAAATTACCAGATGAAGTAATCAATCGTGCTAATTTAGTATTAGAAACACTTGAAGAAAATAACGTAGAAGATCGTTTAATTGAAGAAAAACAAGTTCAAGTTATTGAAAAAGAAAGTGAAGTTGAAAAATATTTAAAGACAATTGATCCAATGGCTTTATCACCATTAGATGCTTTGTCAACTTTAATCGAATTAAAGAAATTAGTAAAGTAGAGGTGGCCTATGAAAATAAAACAACTTGATGATATTTTAGCAAATAAAATAGCAGCTGGTGAAGTCATTGAAAGACCGGCAAATGTTGTCAAAGAATTAGTTGAAAATAGTATTGATGCCTCTTCTTCTAAAATAGATATTATTATAGAAGAAGGTGGAATGAATTTAATTCAAATTATTGATGATGGATCAGGAATGGATAAAGATGATGCACGTCTTTGTTTTTCAAGACATGCAACAAGTAAAATCTATAATGATCAAGATTTATTTTGTATTCAAACATTAGGCTTTAGAGGCGAAGCTATTCCTTCCATTGCTTCTATTTCTCATTTTGTTTTAAAAACCAGTGATGGAAATCAAGGATCAACAGTAATTTATGAATTTGGTAAATTTATTGAACAAAAACAAAGTGATCTTAATAGAGGAACAAATATTTCTGTTTCAAAGCTTTTTCAAAATGTACCAGCAAGATTAAAATATGTAAAATCTGTCAATGCTGAATTTGCACATATACAAAATTATGTAGAAAGACTTTCTTTATCTCATCCAGATATTGCTTTTACTTTAATACATAATGATAAGATGACTTATAAAACAAATGGAAATGGAAATTTATTAGAAGTTATTCATCAGATTTATGGGTTATCTGTGGTTAAAAATATGTTGAATTTAAAAGCTGGAAATGATGAATTTCAAATAGAAGGTTTTATTGGCAAAATTGAAGTGAATAGGGCAAGTAAGAATCATATTGTTACGATGGTCAATCATCGTATTGTTAAAAATCAAGTAGCAATCGATGCTATTAATCAAGCATATCGTAAATATTTAGCAGATAATCGTTATCCTATTGCAGTCATCAATATTGAAATTGATCCTTATTTAGTGGATGTCAATGTTCATCCAAGTAAGTTAGAAGTTAAGTTTTCTAAAGAATACGAATTAAAACAATTGATTTTTGATGCGGTATCTAAAACTTTGGAAAATGTTAATTTAACTTACCAAGTCAAAGAAGAAAGACCAGTCTTTAAGCCACAACTAGATCAAATGGATCTAGATATTGATTTTAGACAAGAAATTCCTACAAAAGTTCAAGAAAAACCGCAAGCTTCATTTATTCAACAAAAAAAACAACCACTATTTGTTCATGAAGAAAAAAATGAATATATAACAGAACCTGTAGAAAAGTTTTTTGAAGAACCTATCCAACTCGAAAAAGTTGAAGTGTCTTTAAAAGAAATGAAAAAGAAAATATTTGTAAAAGCACAAATTCATGGAACTTATATTGTAGGTGAAGATGATAGTGGAATGTATTTGATAGATCAACATGCTGCACAAGAAAGAATTAATTATGAATATTTTCTAGAAAAATATAGTCATCCAGATATGACAATGAGAGATTTATTAATACCTATTACAGTTGAATATCCTTTAAGTGAATGTATGATGATTGAAGAAAGAAAAGATTTATTAAAAGAAGTTGGCATTGATTTAGAGCCTTTTGGTAATGGTTTTATTATTAAACAACTGCCAATGTGGATGAATCAAATTAATGAACATTTATTTATTGAAGATATGATTCAACAGATATTAAAAGATAATAAAATTGATTTACTTTCTTTACAAGAACATGCTATAGCAACATTAAGTTGCAAAGCATCTTTAAAAGGAAATAGTCATCTATCAATTGAGTCAATGCAAACAATTGTTGATAATTTAATGCGTTGTGATAATCCTTATGTTTGTCCACATGGAAGACCAACGATTATTCATTATTCAGCATATGAATTAGAAAAATTATTTAAGAGGGTCGTATAATGGAAAAAGTAATTGTTGTAATTGGACCAACAAGTGTTGGTAAAACAAAAATGGGAGTAGCTCTTGCTAAAAAGTTCAATGGAGAAGTTATTAGTGGAGATTCTATGCAAATTTATAAACAGATGGATATAGGAACTGCTAAAGTCACAGAAGAAGAAAAAGAAGGTATTATTCATCATTGTGTAGACATTTTAAATTCTGATGAAACATACAGTGTTCATGATTTTCAACAAACAGTAAGAAAAAAGATAACAGAAATTACCCAAAGAGGACATGTTCCAATAATTGTTGGTGGAACGGGATTGTATATAAAAGCAGCTTTATATGATTATCGATTTGATGAAATGGAAAATGATCATCATGCAATAAATGAAAAATATAAAGATTATACAAATGAACAATTACATGATTATTTAAAATCAATCGATGAAGAAAGTGCAAAAACATTACATTTTAATAATCGTCGACGTGTTTTAAGAGCTATTGAAATTTATGAAACAACAGGTAAGAGGAAAAGTGAAATGTTAGAAGAACAAGAGCATATTTGTTTATATGATGCTTATTTTGTGGGATTAACGCTTCCTAGAGATGTTTTATATGAAAGAATTAACAAACGTGTTGATGTGATGATGGAAAATGGTTTAAAAGAAGAAATGGAGCGTCTTTATAGTCAAGGACTTACAAGAAATCATCAAAGTATGAAAGCGATTGGTTATAAAGAATGGTTTGATTATTATGATCATCAAATTGATTTAAATGATGTTTTAGAGCTAATAAAAAAACATTCAAGACAATACGCTAAAAGACAGTATACTTGGTTTAAAAACCAATTTGATGTTCATTGGTATGATGTGAATTTAGAAAACTTTGAACAAACCATTGAACAAGTAACAGATGATATAGAAAAAATCCTAAAAGTTTAGGATTTTTTTGTATGATTTAATTTTTTAATATTACTTGTACGCCCATGTTTTAAAATACGTCGATAATTTTCAGCTAATGCCTTTTCATATTGACTTGTCATCCAAGGTACATAGAATTGATTATTTGCGATTTGATCAGGTAAATATTGAATATATTCCCATAACTCAGGACGGTCATAATTATATTTTTCATCCTCTTCTAGACCAACAGGTGTTAATCTTAAATATTCAGGTGCAGGCAAAGATTGTTGTCTTAAAGAAGCTAAGGCAGCATCAATAGCTGCTTCTGATGATTTAGATTTAGGTGAAAGACATAAATCAATAATAGCACTTGCAATAGGAATTCTTGCCTCAGGAAATCCTACTGTTCTGGCAGCTTGAAAAGCAGCAACAGTACGCATACAAGCATTTGGATTAGCAAGTCCAACATCTTCATATGCACAAACAAGGACACGTCTTTCTAATGATTCAATATCATTATATTCTATCAACTTTGCAAAATAATACATAGCTCCATTAGGATCACTTCCACGAATAGATTTTTGTAAACCACTTAAAGTATCATAATATTGATCTTCATCTTTATCAAATTGACCATTAGCTTGTGTTAAAGCATTTTTAGCATCTTCAATAGTAATATGATTATCATGAGAAATAATTGTACATACTTCTAAACAATTATATGCAAAACGAATATCTCCTGATGAAAGACGAGCAATATGTTGCAAGACTTCTTCATCACATTGATATTGATGGTGATAGCCTTTTTCGCTATCTAAAGCGTGATGTAAACCTTGAATAATATCTTCTTGAGTTAAAGGCTTAACTTCAATGATTTGACATCTTGAACGAATGGCAGGATTGATAGAATGATAAGGATTAGCTGTTGTACATCCAACAATAATCAATAGACCACTTTCTACATAAGGAAGTAAATTATCTTGTTTCATTTTATTCATACGATGAATTTCATCGATAATGACAAAAAGACCATTAGATAATTTAGCTTCTTCAATAATCAAATCCATTTCTTTTTTATTTCCTGTAGATGCATTAAAAGTACGACAAGGCATATTTAAATCATGAGCCAAAGCCATTGCAAGAGTTGTTTTACCACAACCTGGTGGGCCGTATAAAATAACAGACATTGGATGATTCTTTTCTACAAATTTAGTAAATAAACCATTTTCACCAATAATGTGTTTTTGTCCTAATATATCTAAAAGAGATTGAGGTCTCATATTATAAGCTAAAGTTCCACTCATAAAAAAAATCTTCCTCCTTAATACAAAATGAATTATAATGATTATAACACTTTTATAAAAAGAAAGGTAGAAATGAATATGAGATTAGTTGTACAAAGAGTAAGTGAAGCAAGTGTGGAAATTGAAGGAAAAATAAATGGACAAATCAAACAAGGGTTTATGGTATTAGTAGGTATTACGAATGATGATAATAAAGAAATTGTTGATAAGATGATTAATAAGCTTATCAATTTAAGAATTTTTGAAGATGAAAATGAAAAATTGAATTTATCATTGATGGATATCAAAGGAGAAATTCTTTCTATTTCACAATTTACTTTATATGCAAATTGTAAAAAAGGAAGGAGACCTAGTTTTTTAGATGCTGCTAAACCAGAAATATCAAAACCATTATATGAATATTTTAATAAAGCATTAGAAAATGCAGGGGTCCATACAGAAACAGGAATCTTTGGAGCGATGATGAAAGTCTCGCTGATCAATGATGGACCAACAACGATCATCCTAGACAGTAAAGAAATCATATAGTCATAAGGCAAAGAAACGTTCTGTAAAGATCGTT
>OGYG01000206.1_pt1 | contig 65273 bp, 57 predicted proteins | sample 1576481 | NCBI WGS metagenome assembly OGYG01 (sample SAMEA3541497, study PRJEB24748) | human gut metagenome | biome: human gut; feature: human-associated habitat; material: faeces | place: China | collected 2012 | reverse complement strand
GACCCCTAGCCTGGGAACCTCCATATGCCACGAGTACAGCCCTAAAAAAAAAAAGAAAAAGAAAGAAAAAGCAAAAGAAAGAAAAAGTAAAGCATGAACAAGACCATGAATGAGCTAAAACATCATTATTCTTTTACATTACAGCCGGAAGACTCGGGACAGCGATTGGATAAATGGCTGCAATTGCAGTTACCGGATATGACGCGCTCTGCAGTTCAGAAATTGATTGAGCAAGGCAATGTGACACGAAACGGAATGACTGTGAGTAAAAATGGAAAAGGAAATGCCGGTGATGTGATAGAAGTCATTGTACCTCAGCCCAAACCTCTTGAAGTTACGGCGCAGGATATTCCTCTGGATATTTTGTATGAAGATAATGATTTACTGGTAGTGAATAAACCCAAAGGTATGGTTGTGCATCCTGCTGCGGGAAATGATGACGGGACATTGGTAAATGCGTTGTTGCATCACTGTGGTGATTCTTTGTCGGGTATTAATGGCATTATTCGCCCGGGTATTGTACATCGTATTGACAAAGACACCAGTGGTTTATTGATTGTTGCAAAAAATGATATTGCGCATCAAGGCTTGGCGCAGCAAATAAAAGAACACAGTTTTACCAGAATATATGAAGCTGTTGTTTATGGCAATATGAAACGAGAAGAAGGAACTGTTGATGCACCAATCGGACGTCATCCTACCGACCGTAAAAGGATGGCAGTTACGGATAAAAACTCCAGAAATGCAGTGACACATTATAAAGTATTAAAGCGTTATGATGGCTTTACACATGTACAATTGAAGCTGGAAACAGGAAGAACGCACCAGATTCGTGTACATATGGCTTATATTGGACATCCTGTTGCGGGAGATCCTGTTTACGGGGTCAAAAAGGTGATTACCTCTTTAAACGGTCAATGTTTACATGCGCGTGTGATTGGTTTTGTTCATCCGATTACAGAAGAATACATAGAAATTACCAGTGAACTGCCCGTTTACTTTACGCAGTTTTTAAGTAAGTTAAGAGAACAGTAATTATCCTTGTAAAGAAGTGAAAACGCATGGAAAATGAAAAACGTCACATTTGGATTTTAATTGCAATTGCTCTGGTATTTTGTGCTGTGTTAATTGGGTATAATCTTTTCTTTGTAAAAGAACCGCAGGCCATTGTAATAGAAACGGATATAGCAGAATCAGATACGGAACAATCTTTAGGAGAAGGCTATATTGTACCAACGGCTAAAGTAAATATTAATACTGCAAGTGCGGAACAATTGGATGAAGAATTGGAAGGAATTGGACCTTCTTTGGCGCAAAGAATTGTGAGCTATCGGGATGCAAACGGACCGTTTACAGACATTGAACAGATTAAAAATGTATCAGGTATTGGTGATAAGAAGTTTGAAGCAATTAAAGATGATATTACGGTATCTTAGGAGGAGTACTCATGAAGCAGCAAGTACTGTCTTGTATTGAGACAAGACGCAGTGTGCGCAGTTATGAAGCGAAACAAATTCCCGATGATATGCGGGACGAGATATTAAAAGCGGCTGTCTATGCACCAAGCGGAAGTAACAATCAAAGCTGGCTGTTTACGGCGATTCAAAACCGTAAGATTTTAGAAGATTTAAACGAGCAAGTTCGTATCGGATTTGGACTGTTATCGGTTGCGGAAAATGATTATCCTGCTAAAATACGTGCAAAACAAAATGCGCAAAAGGAGGATTATAATTTTTACTACCATGCTCCAACGTTGATTGTTGCATCTAATGTTCCTAATTACGCAAACGCAATGGCGGATTGTTCCGCTGCTTTGGAGAATATGTTTTTAGCTGCTCATGCATTGGGTTTGGGAACTTGTTGGATTAACCAGTTGACATGGTTGGGCCAAATGACAAATGTACGTGATTTTTTGGCAGAGTATTGCCACATACCAAAAGAACATGTCATATGTGGTGCTTGTGCAGTAGGATATACAAACGGTGCATATCCAAAGCCTGCGCCGAGAAAAGAGAATACAATTCAAATTATTCTATAAAAATGAGTGCCACTGTGTTATCATACAGTGGCACTCATTTTTTGATTTCTTTTTGTAAAAATCTGATTTGCGCTTAAAAAGTCGTGTAGACATAGGAGGCAGAAAATAATTTGTCAACAAACAAAACTTTTGGCAGAGTTAGATATTTTGCTGATGATAATCAGTAGATAAGCAACAGGAATCAAAAATAGATTCATGTACTGTCCAATGATAGATATTTGTGAGAAACTAAATGATACAAGATATTTTCGAGCATTACAGAATAATTTAAGAGAGAAAAAAGACCTAGCGCAGGGTAAATAAAAATTTTATTCGAGTATTTTTTGTTTGCAGAAAGCGTGAAAATGACTCTTATGTGAAAAGAGTGACACAAAAGAGTTTATGAGGAATGAAAATTTGTCCCGCTGTCCCGAACTACACCTATACATCTTGAAAAGGACAACAAGCAATATCAGAAGCAAGAGAAGAAAAAGACAGAGTGACCTGAGAGGGATTTTCTTTATTACAAAAAACGAGGAAAAGCACTTCAGATATCCCAAATCACTTCCTAATATCAAAATGGATAGTATGGGCGGAATAAGGAAGAAAAAAGCAGAGCGACCCGAGAATTTTTTTATTGAAAAAACAGGAAAAACTACTCCCGGGTACTACAGACAAGTTCTCAAAATTACCACGGAAATCTCAGTTTTAGCGAAGGAAAAAGGATAATCAGGTTAGCCACAGGAATGGTTTGGAGGATTACTTGAGTCACTCGTTAGAGAGATGACGAAAGGCATTCTAACATACCGCCAAAAGGGCACCTTGACATAATCTAAGAGAGACAGAAGAAAAAATAAAAAAGACTCAGTACAGAGCTTGAATAGACTCTGTACCGGGTCTTTTTTTGATTTATATCAGGTGTAAAATGGCATGTTTCCTGCGCTTTTAGGGAATGCATTTGGTTCATAATGGACTCAGAAGGAGCTGCGGGAAATTTCCATGAGGTGCAGTAAGGACAAACTCGGTACGATACGGGAGTTTGCCTTTTTTGGATATATTAGGCTGCCCTCTGACAGGAGAGAGTTAAAAGAGGACAAGACATATTTCTTTTTAACAAACAAGGTTTGTCAAACTATCCTTATATAAGGTAGCAAGAAGAGGATATCATAAAAAAAGAATCAGTGCAGAGTATTAGTCTCTGTACTGATTCTTTTTGCTTGAAAATGTGCAAATGGCGTGTTCTTTTATGCACTCTTTGTAACAAAAGTATTAATCGCCAAAGCAAATACCTACATCACGTGCAGATTGAATGATATTACTATCTTTTGGAACATATTTTAATTTGCCTGCTACTTCACTAAGCGGTACGGCAACAATATTTCCGTTTTGCAACGCTACCATATTTCCAAAATTACCTTCTTCAATTAAACGAACGGCAGCAGTACCAAAACGAGTTGCAAGTAAACGGTCGTAAGGACAAGGACCGCCTCCGCGCTGAAAATGTCCGGGGACTGTTACACGAACTTCGCGTCCTGTCAATTCTACAATTTCATGTGCTACGCGATAGGAGACAGAAGGGAAAGACATATTTGCACGACTGGCTTTGAATTCCTTTTTGGACATTTCTGCTTCTTTTTTGGAAAGAGCGCCTTCCGCAACTGCTAAAATACAAAAACGTTTTCCTTGACCGGTTCTTAAGTATAGACTGTCTACTACTTTATTGATATCGTAGGGAATTTCCGGCAGCAAAATCACATCAGCACCGCCTGCAATACCGGCATATAAGGTAAGCCAGCCAACTTTATGTCCCATAATCTCTACAATAAATACGCGACCATGAGAAGTAGCAGTCGTGTGGATACAGTCAATTACATTTGTTGCAATTTCAACTGCGCTGTTAAAGCCAAAGGTCATTTCTGTGCCCCACAAATCATTGTCAATGGTTTTTGGGAGCGTAATGATATTTAGCCCCTCTTCACTGAGCAGATTTGCTGTTTTATGCGTACCGTTGCCTCCAAGAATCACAAGACAATCTAACTTCATTTTTTTATAAGTTTCTTTCATCTTGGTTACTTTGTCTATATTGTTTTCATCCAGTACGCGCATTTGTTTAAACGGTTGACGGGAAGTTCCCAAAATGGTACCACCCAGTGTTAGGATTCCTGAGAAATCCATTTGCTTCATCGGAATATAATTTCCTTCAATCAAACCTTTATAACCGTCTTGAATGCCAAAGATTTTTACTTTATCGCCTAATAATTCACAGAATGTTTTGCCAACACCGCGAATCGCTGCGTTCAAGCCTTGGCAATCGCCTCCACTTGTCAAAATACCAATTCTTTTCATGGTCGATACCTTCTTTATTTCATTTTTTCTAAATCAGCCCTTCTGATTGGCGTATATGGTTTGCTTTCATCCAAAGCTTCCAGTTTGGCCACTGCTTCTTTGGCATACACGCTAAACTCATATTGAGAGTTAAACGGAGCTTTGCTGCGTTTATCAATTTCAATATAAGTCGTATCATTTTGCAGTAATCTTGTATTAATTGTATCGTTGAGCATGGTTTGTACAATATCAAATGCACGTTTTTGCAGGTCAGGGTCTTCAATTGGAAATACCAATTCTACGCGGTGATCCAGATTACGCTGCATCCAGTCTGCACTGCCCATATAAATTTTAGGATTACCTGCATTTTCAAATTGAAAAATACGGCTGTGTTCCAGCAATTGACCAACTATACTGTGTACACTGATATTTTCACTGATTCCCGGAATTCCGGGAATCAAACAGCAAATCCCGCGTACAATCAGCTGTACGTTTACTCCGTTTTGAGATGCTTTATACATCAATTCAATCATTTCAGGGTCAACCAAAGAGTTTACTTTTACTATTATACCACTTGGAAGACCTTTTTTCGAGTTTTCTATTTCTCTTTCAATCATTTGAACAAAAAAACTGCGTAATCCATGTGGTGCAACTGCAAATTTATTGTATTCCGGAGGACGGGAGTATCCTGTTAATACGTTAAAAAGGGAAGAAGCGTCCATACCATACGGCTCTTTGCAGGTAAATAAACTAATATCCGTATAAATTTTTGCGGTTGAATCGTTATAGTTTCCTGTACCCATGTGTACATAACGGCGAATTCCATCTTCTTCTCTGCGTACGACCAAGAGAATTTTACAGTGTGTTTTTAATCCTACCAAACCATATATAACATGGCAGCCTGCTTCTTCTAATTTTTTTGCCCAAAGGATATTATTTTCTTCATCAAATCGTGCTTTTAGTTCTACCAAAACGGTTACTTGTTTTCCGTTCTCAGCCGCTTTAATTAATGCTGCAACAATAGGAGAATTACCGCTGACACGATATAATGTTTGCTTAATGGCCAGCACATTTTCATCTTCCGCAGCTTGGCGAACAAAATCTACAACACATTTAAAACTTTCATAAGGGTGATGCAGCATACGGTCCTTTTCTTTGATAGCATCAAACACATTTTTATGCTCAAAGAAATCAGCAGGAGGATAAACAGGTGTAATTGGCTCGAAACAAAGCTGTTCACAACCATTTAAACCGGCAAATTTGGTAAAGAACGTAAGGTCAATAGGACCCTGAATGGAATAAATGTCTGTATCTTTCACTTTCAATGTTTCTATTAAAAAATGGCGGGTTTGCTTATCACATTTATGTGCAATTTCCAAACGAACAGGACGTCCGCGTTTTCTTTTCTTAATAGATTTTTCAATTTCAAGCAATAAATCTTCCGCTTCTTCGTCAATATCCAAATCGGAGTTACGGGTGAGACGGAAAGGAGTACATGCTTCAATGCTGTGCAGCTCAAACAATTCTTCAATTTTGTAGATAATGATATTTTCAAGCAGCACGAACGCTCTTCCTTCATCGCTGGGCAGTTCTAAAAAACGCGACAGAATGGATGGTACTTGTACCAAAGCAAAGCAGGATTCTTCATCTTCACCTTTTAAACGTACCGCAATATTTAGACTTTTATTGGCCAGCAAAGGGAAAGGACGGCTTTCATCTACTGCCAGCGGTGTTAAAACGGGGAACAGTACTTTGTCAAAATAGTCAGAAATATACTTTTGTTGTTTTTTATTCATTTCATTTGGAGTTAAAAAGACAATACCTTGTTTTTTAAGGGCCGGTATGACAGAACGTTGGCAGCAAGAATATTGTTTTTCCACAAATTTATGAATTTTTTCTTGCAATTGGGCAAATAAAGCTGTAGGAGTTAATCCGGAAGCATCAGCACTTTGATAGCCTGAAATAATTTGTGCTTTTACACCTGCAACGCGTACCATAAAAAATTCGTCTAGGTTAGAAGCGCTGATACCAAGAAAACGGACGCGCTCCATGATAGGATTTTCTTTTTCCAAAGCCTCTTCCAGAACACGGCTGTTAAAATCCATCCAGCTGAGTTCACGGTTGATATAAGGCATTTTTGTTTCATTGCTCATGAGTATCTTGCACGACCTTTCCTTTGTTATATCAAACTTGATTTTACGGTTAAAACCGGCTGAACACCAAATACTTCTTGAAAGAAAGCGGAACATTTTTCAAATGCCCAGTGCTCTAATCTGGTATTGCTGTCGCTTTTAGCGGTAATGATGAATTTATCTTCGTCCAGTCTCACCTTAACGGATTGTAATTTTTGCTTTTGAGATTTATCCAAAGAATTTGCCAGACGAAAAATAGCGGCCAACTTTAATGCAATGATTTTTTCGCTTCCTTTTAAAGAGGCGAATTCTGCATCTCTGTAATTTGGTGTTTCACTTTCTGCAAATCGGGAAATATACGCTGTTATTAATGTGGTTTTATCTGTTAATCCGTAAATATCTGTATATTTCACAATATCAACATTGCTATTAAGGTGATGCTTTGAATTGATAAAATAGCCGCAGTCATGTAAAATTGCTGCAATTTCCAGCAGTAGTTTATAACTTGGATTCAAACCGTGCAGAGTTTTAATTTTATCAAAAATCATGCATGCTGTTTCCATAAGAAAGTTGGCATGTTCATAGTTGCAGCGATAGCGGTCAGCAACTGTTTTTGCACAAGCCAATGCATGTTCACGTGTTTCCACAACTTCATTTAGAGCACGTTTTTGTACCAACATTTGTTCAATTAGGGTATCCCATAAATCTACTTTTGGGGCAAAAACATAGTCGGCTTCCGTAAATTTCAAAAGCTTTGCATAAATAGCCAGAGAAGAATAGAACATTTCGGCTACCTCTTCGGTTAAGTCGAATTTTAACGCTATTTTTTCCAGCGGCATTAAACGGATGGTTTGATATAAATTGGTTAAAGTTTTAGATTTAATGACATAATTTCCATCAATGGGTTCGGCATTGCACAGTTTTGCAATCCGCTGCATTTCGTTTCCCGTTAATACTAAGCCGTTGACTTGTTGGTAGGGAACCGGCATTTGAATGCGATTAAAGATAGAATCCAAATATTCATCTACCACAATTGCAAAGTCATCTGTATATTCTTGTACACCACTTAGCACATCATGCAGTTTTAGAGAACCGGTAGAAATATTTTGGGTGAAGAAAATATGTTTCCCATTATATAATGAAATACCGATGGAACCGGTACCAATATAGGACAGCAGCATATTTTCAGGCTGTTTTGCTTGCTCTTTCAGATTTGATTGAGTTGAGAATAGTTCCATATGTTTTAATGCTTTTGTGATTGCAGAGTAAATAAGAGATTTTTCCTGATTATCATCATAAATTTCAACAATCATATCGTTTTGAATCAAAAGCTGATCTTGAATGAATTCCTTATTTTGTGCTTCCCGCAATGCAGTAGTGCCGACTACTTTATATTGGTCTACACCATATTCCTTCATTACATTGGAGTAGCCGGTTAAAATGTGGGAAAGTTCGCGTAAACATTCAAAACTGATTTTGCCGTAGTTAAACACTTCATGTCCCAGTTTAAGAGGATATTCTAATGTGTTCAGCGGTATAATTTCTTTATTTCTTACCTGTGAAATTTGCATTTTCACATCGCTGGAGCCAATGTCTATTACTGCAGCTACTTTACCGCCTTTGTGTTTGGGCATGATGGTTGCACCGCCTTTTTAACAATTTCTTACTGTTTATTATAACAAAGCTATTTTTCTCTATCAACATATTTCATAGAAATTTAAAGAAACAATTCGTTTTTTAACATACTTCTAACAATAGTAGTGAAGGTCATATTGCTGCATATCATGACATTTGTCCATAAGAGCGGATAGCAAAATAGAAATTTGCATCTATCATTGTGATTGGTTATTTAAAATAAATAGATTGTTCTAGCTGAATTTTACTGTTGTTGAACAGAGAATATCGGTTGTATCTGCATCAATGAAGATGGGATACAGCAATGTGATATATTTTTTGGAATCATGCATTTTCATTTATAAATCAGTAATTTAAAATGGATAGATAGTATCACGTTTACAAATGTTTCTGTTTACATTATGATGAATACAAAAATACCGGGACAATGAAAGAAATAAGAGGTGTCTGATAGAGCAGTAAACGTAAATCCATATAAAATAGATATCGGATATAAATGTATGACGTAAAAGAACAAAATTTTTGCCAATGAGATTACAGTTATGTATTGAACAGTAGATACTAAATGAAAGAACTATAAAAATAAGGAAAGACATTGGCGTATATGGAGAATCGGAGTGAATAAGATAATATGTATGATTGTCTCTCTTAACAGTTTCTGAGAAGAACAAAAGAGAATATTGAAGGAAGGGAAAAGAAGTGGAGTGACTCGAGAGGAGCTTTTTGCAAAGTAAAAAATGGTGGAAACCATTTCTGGTACTTTGGTCAGGTTCTTAAGGATGAACGAAAATTTCGCTTTGGCGGGAGAAATACCAATGAAGGCTGCTTTGGGACAGTTTGACATGCTGTTGGGAGTCCATTACAATCGAATTTCGCAAAATAAAAAAGAGCAAGATTTATCTTGCTCTTTTTTATTGATAGTATTTATAATTTAGAAGCTAATAATAATTCCAAAGCTGCTAACTTAGTTGCAATACAAAACACATTCATAGCTTCCTGAAGTTCCTGAACAGATGGGAAAGAAGGAGCAATACGGATATTGCAGTCTTTCGGATCTTTTCCATATGGATAAGTAGCGCCTGCATCTGTCAAAGTGACACCTGCTTCTTTGCAAAGCGCTACCACACGTTTTGCACAACCTTCCATTACATCTACACTGATAAAATATCCGCCGTGAGGAGTGGTCCAAGATGCAACACCAACAGGAGCCAATTGCTTTTGCATGGTCTCCAAAACGATGTTGAATTTGGGCTGCAATAATTCCTTATGTTGATTCATAATAGTCTCAACGCCATTCATGTCTTTTAAAAAACGTAAGTGACGTAATTGGTTTACTTTATCAGGTCCAATGGTTTGGAAAGAAAGACGTTTGCGAATATTGGCAAGTGTATTTTTGCTTCCTGCCATAGCTGCAACACCGGCGCCGGGAAACGTAATTTTGGACGTAGAAGCAAATATAATAGGTAAATCTTCATTTCCTTGTTTTTTGCATTCGTCCATTAGGTTCAACAATTGGTCAGGAGTATCTGTAATGTTGTGTACGCAATATGCATTGTCCCAAAAAATTTTAAAATCTTTTGCGGCTGGTTTCAGTGCTGCAAAGCGGCGTACTGTTTCGTCAGAATACGTAATGCCTTGAGGATTGGAATATTTGGGAACACACCAGATTCCTTTTATGCTGGCATCTGTATTGACCAACTGTTCTACCATATCCATATCAGGTCCGTGTTCTGTCATTGGTACAATTATCATTTCAATGCCAAAGAATTCCGTAACACCAAAGTGACGGTCATACCCCGGACAAGGACAGAGAAATTTTACAGTTCCTTGTTCTGCCCAAGGTTTACAGTTTGCAAATCCACTGTACATGGCCGAGTTAACGGTATCAAACATCATATTTAAACTGGAGTTTCCGCCTACAATCACATCATTTGCATCTACACCTAATAAATTGCCAAAAAATTGGCGCATTTCAGGCAATCCGTCTACAACACCGTAATTGCGACAGTCATCGCCTGCTTCTGCGTTGTAATCAGATGTGGAATTCAAAATATCCATCATCGGCATGGAAAGATCCAATTGTTCCGGACCGGGTTTGCCTCTGGACATATTTAAATTTAATCCCTGCGCTTTGTATGCATCATATCTTGCTTGTAAATCGGCTTTTTCTTTTTCAAGCGCTTCTTTAGACATAGAATCATAATATTCAGTGTTCATTTGCGTATCTCCTCTAACCAAAATTGCATAAATGTCTTAAAACCTTACTTATTCTACACTCATTTTATAAAAAATGCAAGTTAATTTTAATAATCTTGCATTTTGCTCAAATCGTGAATCTTTGTGTAAACTTTTCTGTAGGTTTCTTCCAGTGATTCTCCTAATATACGAGCGGCTTTGGCCGCACTCTCATATTCTACATAATATTTCTTAATATGATGATAGGTGCATATTTTACAATCAATGGTTTGAGAACCAATTTGTATCGGCTTTATTTCTCTTGCCATAATGTTACGTTTTGCAAAGGTTTTACGCAATCCAATGGCTGTTGTTTCTTGGAAAATGGTTTCTGTTATGATTTGTTCCAGCTCCGGTTGGCATAGTACGGTTAATTCATAGGCAGGACGATTCTTCTTCATATAAATCGGAGTAAAATATACATCGGCAGCGCCAAGTTCTAATAGACGTGTGTGGCAATAAGCCAGTTGTTCCGGAGTGCTGTCATCAATAGCGCTTTTTAAAATACAGATTTCATCTCCATGTGTGTCTATGATTTCAGAAATCAGCATAGCACGCACTACATTCGGATGAGCAAACTCTTTTTTGCCTGCGCCAACGCCTATTTTATCAATGGTGAATTTTGGAGGCAGTGTAAATGTATTTGCCAATGCTGCAACAATGGCTGCACCGGTTGGAGTGATCATTTCACCTTTATTTTCCGTGATTCTCATTGGTATGGAAGCCGACTGTACCAAACGCAACGTGCATGGGGTAGGTACCGCTGTCAATCCATGGTGACATTTTGTAAATCCGCTGCCTTCATATAAAGGGGAGCAGATGATATGGTCAATATGTAAAAAATCAAGACAAACAGCGACGGTAATGATATCCAGAATGGAATCATCGCTTCCTACTTCCTGAAAGTGGACTTGATGTGCAGGCATTCCATGAACAAAACCTTCTGCCTGCGCCAGTACATGAAATATTTTTTTCGCTGTTTCTTTGGCTTTGTCTGAAATTTCAGATGCGTCAATGATATGTTCAATTTCAGCAAGACAACGGCCTGAATGGTCGTGATGAGTATGGGAATGTGCATGCTCGTGTTCATGAGAATGCTTACAGGTGGAATGATTTGTGTGAATATCAAACGCGACTGCGGAAATTCCTTGTTTGTCTGTTTTGCTGATGTCAATTTCAAACTGCTCCAACGGTACGGTGTGAAGCTGGTTGAGCAAAAATTCCCGGTCAACGCCCAGGTCTATCAAAGCTCCGGCTGCCATATCGCCGCTGATACCGGAATAACATTCAAAATATAATGTATTCATGGAAACTTCCTTTCTTTTTTATCAACATATTTGATAAAAAGGATGCTTTCTCAAACCGTGGTCAAAGCATCCTTTTGTATGTCATTCTGTTATATTTGATTCTGAGCCGCATTTACAATTAAGCGATTGATTTGTGCCGCCATATAACCGCCGCCAAACCCGTTGTCTATGTTGACGGTTGCCATACCTGTGGCACAAGAATTAATCATGGTCAGCAAAGCGGAAATTCCTTGCAGATTTGCACCGTAACCGATGCTGGTAGGTACGGCAATGACAGGTTTGTCTATTTGTCCTGCCAATACAGATGCCAATGCGCCTTCCATTCCCGCTACTGCAACCACTGCATTGGATTTGCGAATATCAGGCAAAGCGTCAATCAAACGGTGGATGCCGGAAACACCGATATCATAAATGCGATTTACATTCGCCCCGCATAATTCGGCAGTGACAGCAGCTTCTTCTGCTACAGGGATATCCGAAGTTCCTCCCGTACAAATCGTTACTAATCCATGTTGTTTTGGTTTATTTTCATATGCGTATAATATGCGAGCCGTATCATGATACTGTGTGTGGGGAATCATAGGAAGAATCGCATTTGCTTGTTCTTTTGTCACTCGTGTGGCCAAAGCAATTTGGTTGCGTTCATACAATGTATTGAAAATATCACGGAATTGTGCAACCGTTTTTCCTTGTGCAAAAATAACTTCCGGAAATCCTGTTCGTAATTGTCTGTGATAATCCAGTTTGGCATATTCCATATTATGATAAGGCAAATCTTTTAACTGTTCCATAGCTTGTTCCACAGAAAGTTCATGATTTTGGACAGCCTGTAATAATTCTTTCGTTAACATTGGTTACCTCTTTGTTTTTGATAAGGTTCATCCATACTGCCTGAACGGAACCCTTCCATATCTAACGTAATATAATCAAAGCCAATTTGTTTTAGGAGAAGAATCAAATCTGACTTTTGATAAAATGTGAAAAATTGTTCTGAGGGAATCTCAATACGTGCAATGGTATCATGCATACGGACACGATTCACAGGAAATCCGTTCTCATATAGCAGTTGTTCCGCTTTTTGAATTTTCTCAAGTTTTTCTTTGGTAATCAGCGTATGATAAGGAAGCCGTGTAGCCAGGCAAGGGGAAGAAGGAGTATCTGATGAAGAAAGCCCAAAATCAGCTGCCATTTGCCGTACTTCCTGTTTTGAAATATGACAGTCGGCCAAAGGACTGATAATATCTAACTCTCGCAAAGCGCGGATGCCGGGACGATGCTGGTGTAAATCATCCAGATTGGTTCCATCCATGCATGTGGAGTAACCATGCTGAACTGCCCAATCCTTTAAAATGGAAAAGAGCATATGCTTACATTGATAACAGCGGTTCAATGGATTTTTCATAATATTGGGATTGGTAAATTCATCAAGCTCAATGACGTAAAAAGGAACGCCGATTTCCTGCGCTATGTTTTCTGCTGTATTTTGATTCCCTACAGGGTGCAATGTGGTTTGAAAATAGACAGCAGCCACCTTAGGTACTGTCTGTGCAGCAACCTTTAGCACAAGACTGCTGTCCACTCCTCCGGAAAAAGCGACGCAGATGCCATTTGGGGCATAGTTGGACAAATATGTTTGCAATTGTTCTAGTTTTGTTTGCATAGGGTTCTCTCTTATTTCTATTTTGTATGGATTAAAATTCTGCATTTCCTGTTGTTCTTGGAAAAGGCAAGACATCACGAATATTGGAAATACCGGTTAAATACATTACCATGCGCTCAAATCCCAGTCCGAATCCGGCATGTTTTGTTCCGCCAAAGCGGCGTAAATCCAAATACCACCAGTAGTCTTCTTCCTTTAGACCTGCTTCCTGCATACGTGTCCGTAAAAGGTCCAGACGCTCTTCACGTTGACTGCCTCCAATTATTTCTCCAATTCCGGGCACCAATAAATCCATGGCGGCAACAGTTTTACCATCGTCGTTCAAACGCATATAAAACGCTTTGATTTCTTTTGGATAGTCTGTTACAAATACAGGCTTTTTAAAAATTTGTTCTGTTAAGTACCGTTCATGTTCTGTTTGCAAATCAATACCCCAGGCAACAGGATATTCAAATTCAGCTCCGCAATTTTGCAGTTGTTCAATGGCATTGGTATATGAAATACAAGCAAATTCTGACGTTACAATGTGGTTTAATCGTTCCAATAGCCCTTTATCCAAAAATTGATTGAAAAATGCAAGGTCATCTGGACAAGTTTCCATGACAAAAGATATGATAAATTTAATTAAGTCCTGTGCAAGCAGCATGACATCCTGCAAATCCGCAAAAGCAATTTCAGGTTCAATCATCCAAAATTCTGCGGCATGACGCTGTGTATTGGAATGCTCGGCACGGAAAGTAGGACCAAATGTATAGATATTGCCAAACGCCATTGCCATACACTCGCCTTCCAACTGGCCCGATACCGTCAATGATGTTGGTTTTTGGAAAAAGTCTTGTGTATAGTCGATGTTTCCCTGTTCGGTTTTGGGAGGTTGCTCTAATTCTAATGTTGTAACACGGAACATTTCGCCTGCTCCTTCACAATCGCTTCCCGTAATAATGGGGGTATGAGCATATAAAAATCCACGTGTTTGAAAAAATTGATGAATTGCAAAGGAGGCGGCAGAACGAACGCGGAACGCAGCGCTATAGGTATTGGTACGCGGACGCAAATGGGCAATGGTACGCAAATATTCTAAGGAATGACGCTTTTTTTGAAGCGGATATTCCGGTGAAGAAGCGCCCTCCACATGAATCTGTTTTGCGTGCAGCTCAAATGGTTGTTTTGCATCGGGGGTTAAAACAAATGTGCCTGTTACGCAAAGCGCGGTACCAACGTTTTGTTTGGCAATTTCTTTATAGTTGGAAAGAATTGTTTCTTCAAATACAACTTGGACGCCTTTAAAACAACTGCCATCATTTAAATCGATAAATCCCAGTGATTTGGAATCTCGCAAACTGCGTACCCAACCGCATACGGTTATATCAATATCTTTATAATTATTTGGTGTTTGATAGAGTTGTGCAATGGTTGTTCGTTTCAAACAAAAGTCCTCCTTTTTCTATTTGCCATGTATAATTTAATAGATGATATTATAACATAAAAGAAATTGTGAAACAATTTCTAACCTATAAATGTTAAAACGTTCTTGCCAACAGCCAAAACTTTAGTTTTGTTGCCGTTGCCAGGTTGTTATAGCATAGAAAGTTCTTGTCAATCACCAAAATTCTGAATATGGAAAGATGTTCCTTTCTATGTTCATATTGCTACTTGTCTCGAGGATGTTATGACATAAGGTGGATAGGTGCAAGTATATTACAAATATTTTATTATTCTCAAAAAAATTTAAAAATAAACCTTGCTTTTTTATCAAACATAGTGTATACTATCAAAGGTGTTCAGCTAAGAGCACTTACAACTGCATATGGAGAGGTATTCTAATGGTAAGGAGCCACATTGGAAATGTGGTGTGCCGCAAGGCATTGTGCGTTCGAGTCGCATCCTCTCCGCCAGCGTGAGTCCGAATACAATTTGTATTCGGACTCTTTGTATTTAATCTGATAATTATGCTGAAATAAAAAATGTTTATACTATATAACAGCAATGGGAACAAGTGTAACTTGTTTTTTTCATTTTGTGATAATGAGTAAGTAAAATGTACGATGACTTATATTTTTATTTATGGTTATGTCAAAAGAATTCGCTTGTAACACTTTTATGTTGACTGACAATGGTTTCTGTTTTTTCGAGAGATAAAATTTTTATAAAAATGTTGTAGTCTTTTTCATATTTCTTTGTAATATTCCTTATTCTTGTTTCATTTCACATTTTATGGTATAATTAACTCAATAATAGAAAAGAGAAATGGAACAGAATAGGAAGTGATTGTGTGTCTGCGGATTTGCATTGTCACACAAAAATGTCAGATGGTTCCGTTACGATAGAAGAGCTGGTGATTCTCGCAAAAAATAAGGGAATCACCACAATTTCTGTAACGGACCATGATACGTTTGCAGGCTCAACACGAGCAAAAGTATTTGCCAAAAGACATGGTGTAACGGTGATACCGGGAATAGAGATTTCTGCATTTGATTATGACCGTAATCAAAAAGTGCATGTCTTATGCTATCATTGCAGTTATCCGGACCGTTTGGAAGGTCTTTGCAAAAAGATTGGTGACAGCCGAAAGAAAGCTGCAAGTATTATGGTACAGAAAGTAATGCATTTGTATCCTGTAGGAGCAGAGATTTTATTGCGTCATTCCCATGGAAGCACCAATATTTTTAAACAGCATATTATGCATGGATTAATGGATGCCGGTTATACCAACGAACTATATGGTACGGTTTATCATAAATTGTTTACGCCGCGAATTGGTTTGGCTTATTCCAAAATAGAATATCCGGATGTACATCACGTGCTAAACGAAGTAAAACAGGCAGGAGGTATTGCTGTAATAGCGCATCCCGGTCAATTGAAAGATATTTCGCTGTTGGAGCAGTTAGCGGACAGAAAAGAAATAGACGGTATAGAAGTGTGGCATCCAAGCAATGAAGAATCTTTGATAGCACAATTAATGATATTAGCCCAGACGCATCACTTGCTTATGACAGGCGGTACGGATTTTCACGGAATGTACTCAAAAGTACCCAGAACCATCGGCTCTTACATAACACCTCAGGAGCAGGTACGCGCATTGGAAAAATGGAAGCAAAAACATAAAAATTAGTGTTACGGAGGAAATGTATGGAGTATCGTTATAAAACAAAGGGAGTTTGCTCCTCACAGATTATTTTGGATATAGAGGGAGATACCGTAAAATCTGCTATGTTTATAGGAGGGTGTAACGGTAATTTAAAAGGAATCTGCGCTTTGATTTCAGGTATGAAAATAGATGACATCATTGAAAAATGTCAGGGGATTACTTGCGGCAGCCGTTCCACTTCCTGTCCGGACCAATTAACAAAAGCGTTGATAGCAGTAAAAGAAGAAATTGCTGCTAAAGTATAAAAAGGTCATTGTCTGAAAAGACAATGACCTTTTCTTATTCCATTGCATTTAAAATGGTTTCATAAAGTTCGGGATAACGTTTTTTCATATTGAAAGGCTTTAATGCTTTATCTGTCCAACCGTGAAGGGTAGAGCCTGTATTTACAGGCTTTTCCACACCCTTTTTGTATACGGTATATCCAAATTGTATGCGTGAAGGTGTTAACGCTAAAATACGTGTTTCTATTGTAATTTCATCTTCATATAAAGTGGCCTGGTGGTATTTGCAAGTAAGCTCAGACAGAGGTAGTAAAATGCCCATTTCTTCCATCTTGCTGTATGAAATTCCTACTTTCTTAATGAAGTCTGTACGTGCCAGCTCATACCAAACCGCATATACGGAATGATGAATTACTCCCATTTGGTCTGTTTCTGCATATCGTGCGGTGACAAAAGATTTTGTAATCATGTAATAGCTCCTTCTATAATCGTATCGTGTTTTACATCATCGTTTTTAATATCCAATCCGTCAAACTGCATATTGTAGTACTTAGTATACAGTCCGTTTTGTTTCAGCAATTCTTCATGAGAACCGCGCTCTATTATTTGATGTTGGTCGATTACCAAAATTTCGTCTGCATGGCGAATGGTGCTCAAACGATGTGCAATTACAATTGTGGTCCTGTTTTTGGCAAGCTGTTCCAAAGATGCTTGAATAAATCGTTCACTTTCATTGTCGAGCGCAGACGTAGCTTCGTCTAAAATTAAAATTTTAGGGTCTTTTAAAAATACGCGAGCAATGGCAATGCGTTGTTTTTGTCCTCCTGAAAGTCTTGTTCCGCGTTCACCTACCATTGTATCATATCCATCGTCCAAGCTCATAATAAAATCGTGAATATTTGCAAGTTTGGCTGCCTGTATAATTTCTTCTTCGCTGGCGCCGGGTTTTCCATAAGCGATGTTATCACGAACGGTACCCCAGAACATATAAATATCCTGCTGAACAACGCCAATTGCTTTTCGCAGCGATTTTTGCGTGACATCTCGTATGTCAGTGCCGTCAATGGAAATACTGCCTTCACTTACGTCGTAGAAACGAGGAAGAAGCGCGCATATCGTAGACTTTCCGCCTCCCGAAGGACCGACCAAAGCAATGGTTTTTCCGGCCGGAATTTCAAAGTCGATGTCATTCAGTACATTATGTACGCCGTCATAGGAGAAAAAGACGTGTTGATATTGAATTGTCCCTTTTACATCATTCAAATCAGGAGCATTTGGCTTATCTTCGATTTCAATGGGGGTTTCCATAATTTCCAGAAAACGAGAAAAGCCTGCCATGCCTTTTTGGAATACTTCCATAAAGTTGACCAGAATGGTGATAGGATTGATAAAAATATTGATATATAAAGCGTATAACGCCAAATCAGGTGCATTCAATGTGCCTTGTGCAATAAAGATACCGCCGAATACCAAAATAACGGTAAATAAAATCCCTTGGAAATATAAGTTGCCGGATTGGAATCTTCCATATGCATGGTAAGAATGTTTTTTAGAAGATAAAAACGAAACGTTTGCTTTTTGAAATTTTTCTTTCTCTACAGTTTCATTGGCAAAAGATTTTACAACCCGAATTCCTGCAAGAGAATCTTGCAGCTGCGCATTAATATTAGCGATTTTTTTGTTATTGTCTGAAAATGCTTTTTTCATACGTTTGTTTTGAAATACACTGAAAATGCACATAATAATAACAACTGCAAATAGAATCAAAGTCAAAGGTACATGTACCATCATCAGCAGTACAAAGGAGCCGATGAGCTTTAAAAAGGCTAGGAATAAATTTTCAGGTCCGTGATGTGCAACTTCAGAAATATCAAATAAATCTGACACCATTTTTGTCATCATTTCGCCTGTATTATTTTTATCATAATAAGAAAATGGAAGACGCTGCATTTTATCGAACAAATCGCTGCGCATGGCGCTTTCCATCCTGGAGCCCATAATATGTCCCCATGTTGCAATAAAATAGTCGCAGAACAGTTTGATTAAATACATGACGATTAATCCGATTGCAACAAATCCGATGGTATGTAAAATAACGGTTGCATCCATTGTAAATAAGCTTTTATTTAATACATTCAATATTTGAGGAAACGATATATCTACTAGGGAAACAATGGTTGCACATATCAAGTCAAAAATCAGCATGGCTTTGTGCGGTTTGTAATAGTGAAGAAATTTTTTTAATGTTGGCATGAGACACCTGCTTTCTGTTATAAATAAAAAAGTGGAATGTTATCCATTCCACTTTTCGCTTACATCGCCTTCATTAAAATGGGCTTCTTACTTTTTCCGGTTCCGGATAATCTACGCCGAATGTTTCAACGGTCACTTTTTCCATAATTTGATTTTCCAAAGGACGGTCATTGTAATCACGCTGTGCCGCAACAATTTTGTCTACCGCTTCCATACCTTCAATTACTTGACCGAAGGAGGCATACTGTGCATTAAGATGAGGAGCATCGTCTACCATAATGAAAAATTGAGAGCCTGCGCTGTTTGGACTTTGTGAGCGTGCCATAGAAAGAACACCGCGTTTGTGAAGCAGTTCGTTATTAAAGTTATTCATAATAAATTCGCCTTTAATGGAATAACCGGGGCCGCCCATGCCTGTACCTTGAGGGTCTCCGCCTTGAATCATGAAACCCGGAATGACTCTGTGAAAAATAAGTCCGTCGTAAAAACCGCGTTTTACAAGAGAAATAAAGTTGTTTACTGTGTTAGGTGCAACATCAGGAAACAGTTCTGCTTTGATGGTACCTTGGTTTGTTTCAAATGTAACAATAGGATTGCTCATAAAATCGATTCCTCCAAATATTTTCTAAAAGATTATGGTAATTATAATACGAATACCCAATTTGTTCAAGTCACGTTTTGTCTACTTGTTCATATCATGCAAAAATAATGATGAAAAACTTTTGTCAAAGAAATTGTAGCGATGTGATGATAAAAGTTTTTATCTCGGCAGAAACATGCTTTTGCGGAGAGAAAAACGTGTTATGAGGATATGAATTGGTATTTGCAGTAAAATTTTAGTTATTTGTAAGAATGAGTTAACAATTGTATATTAAAATATACAAAATAGCAATCTGACAGCAATAGCAAAATAAATATGGAAAGGAACATCTTTCCATATTCAAGATGTTGATTGTTATGAGAATGTTTTAGCATTTATAGGTTAGAAATTGCTTTGCAATTTTTCTTATGTTATAATACATCCATAATTATGATTGGAGGAGATACTCACTATATGAAACTGATTTCATGGAATGTAAATGGATTACGTGCCTGTTTGACAAAGGGATTCCCTGAGTTTTTTGAGCAGGAGCAAGCAGATATATTTTGTATTCAAGAAACAAAGATGCAGGAAGGACAAGCGGAAGTTGAATTTCCGGGCTATTATCAATATTGGAACAGTGCAGAGAAAAAAGGATATTCAGGAACTGCTGTATTTACCAAACAGCAGCCGATAACTGTCACATATGATATTGGTGACCCTGCACACAAAGGAGAAGGTCGAGCAATTACATTGGAATATGACCCATTCTATTTGGTGAATGTTTATACACCAAATGCACAAAGAGGATTGGCGCGTCTTGATTATCGCATGGCTTGGGAAGATGCGTTCAGAGATTATTTAAAAACATTAGATCAAAGAAAACCTGTTATTTTATGCGGTGATTTAAATGTTGCACATCAGGAAATTGATTTGAAAAATCCAAAAACCAATGTAGGAAATGCGGGTTTTTCCAATGAAGAACGCAGTAAATTTACACAGCTGCTGGACTCAGGATTTATCGACTCTTTCCGAACGTTATACCCAAATGAAACAGGTGCGTATACATGGTGGTCATATATGTTTAATGCACGTGCAAACAATGCGGGATGGCGTATTGATTATTTTGTTTTATCAGAAAGGATGCGTCCTTATTTAAAAGACAGCATCATTTATGCTGACGTAATGGGAAGTGACCATTGTCCTGTTGGTCTTTTGTTGGACAGCAAGGAAAAGGACTTGGTGAAATAAATTATGTATTTGATAGATAAAGGATGTGACAAAATGGAACTGGAAGACTATCAATTCACAAAACAGGAATTAAAATATTTAGAGCTTCTTTCAGAAAAATATCCAACTGTGCAGTCGGTCTGTACTGAGATTATTAACTTAAAAGCGATTTTAAATTTGCCAAAAGGTACAGAGCATTTTATGAGCGACGTACATGGTGAATATGAAGCGTTTTATCATATACTGAACAACTGTTCAGGTGTCATCCATGAAAAAGTAAATATTATTTTTGGTGACAGATTGAGCGTGGAAGAACGTGCAGAGTTATGCACATTAATTTACTATCCGGAAGAACGCTTGGAGATTGTACACGAAACCATAAAAGATTTGGAAAGCTGGTACAAAATTACGTTGAACCAGTTAATTGAAATTTGCAAATTGGTTGCGTCAAAATATACTCGTTCGAAAGTAAGAAAAGCACTTCCAAAAGAATTCAGCTATATTATTGACGAGCTGCTTCACTCCGTAGAAGGGGACATCAATCAAGAAGCATATCACAGCAATATCATGGATACCATTATCAGTATTCATAACGCAGATGAATTTATTATTGCATTGGCTACCTTAATCAAACGTCTGGCAGTTGACCATTTACACATTGTTGGTGATATTTTCGACCGCGGTCCCCGCGCCGACAGCATTATGGACATGCTGATGCAGCACCACGCAGTAGATATTCAGTGGGGTAATCATGACATTTTATGGATGGGCGCTTCCACAGGACATGCGGCATGCGTGGCAACCGTTGTAAAAACAAGTGTATCTCACAAACGCTTGGATACCTTGGAAGGCGGTTATGGTATCAGTCTGCGTCCTCTTACTTTATTTGCTACACAAACTTATAAAAATTGTGAAACTACTCATGAAGCTATGCACAGAGCAATTGCAATCATTCTGTTTAAAGTAGAAGCGCAAGTCATTAGACGCCATCCTGAATATGGAATGGAAGAACGTTTGCTTTTGCATAAAATTGATTATGAAAACAAATGTATTACCATTAGCGGCAATACTTACGAACTTACTACTGTAGATTTCCCAACCATTGACCCGGAACATCCGTATGATTTGACAGAGGAAGAGCAACATGTTCTGGACGGATTGGTCAACGCATTTGTAGAAAGTGACCGTTTGCATCGTCATATGAAATTTTTATATGCCTGCGGCAGTATCTATAAATGCTTTAATCAAAATTTATTATTCCATGCATGTGTCCCTATGACAAAAGAGGGAGAATTTGCAGAGTTTGAGTTTGAGGGAGTGCCTTATAAGGGAAAGGCGCTTTTGGATTTGGCAGACCAGATTACTCGTAAAGCATATTTTACCAGCAAAGAAAGCGAAAAAGAGAAGTACGGAGATTTTGTATGGTACCTATGGTGCGGAAAAACCTCTCCTTTGTTTGGCAAAGCCAGAATGACTACTTTTGAACGTATGTTTATAGTGGATAAATCCAGCTGGACAGAAGAAAAAGATTCGTATTACACATTCTGTGAGTCGGAGGACACCTGCAATCGTATTCTGCGTGAATTTAATTTGGCACAAGGCTTTTCCCATATTATAAATGGACATGTTCCTGTAAAAGCTATGAAGGGAGAAAGCCCTATCAAAGCAAACGGTAAATTAATTGTCATTGACGGTGGATTCTGTAAAGCATACCAAAAAACCACAGGTATTGCCGGCTATACGCTAATTTATAACTCCCGTGGAATGCGCATTGTATCTCATACGCCGTTCAGAGGCATTAAAGAGGCAATTGAAAAACATGTGGATATTGAATCCAGTTCCGAATTTTTTGAAACAAACGGCACACGTGTGTTGATTTTGGATACGGATATAGGGGAAGATATCAGTAATACAATTTATGACTTGTCTCTCTTACTAACAGCATATAAAAAAGGTTTATTGGTACCTGATGACGAATAATAAAGAAAGACACGTCCCTGTTTTATCAGAGCGTGTCTTTTTTGCGTTCAAGGAACAGTGTTGCAAATTGGCAGTAAAATTGTGACAATACTTTTTTAGATTTCATTTTACATTTTGTCACCCGTACGTATTGTTAACGAAATTACACAAAAGATTCATGAAAACCGTTTTTTCTTCTTTTGAAAAAGATAAGCATTTTACGTTAATACAGGTTCAAACCTGCACTAAAAGCTGCAGCCGATGTTTCATGATTTAACGGCAGTGGAATAAAAAACAGTAAAAAATAGAAACCAAAAGCTGTCTTGTTCCATTATTTAGCTTTTGACTGTTGTAAGAATATTCGTAATGTTGTAACCGAAGATTGTTTTGTAATTATCTTGATTCTGCAATCACCTAAGAATAACAAAATAAATATTGGAAGGAGGATTTCAATGTTCAAAACTTTGGCTGTTGGCTAGAACGTTTTAACGCTTCAAAGTTAGAAATTGCTTTGCAATTTCTCTTATGTTATAACAACCTGGCAACAGCTGCAAAATCACAGATTTTGATTGTGGGCTGGAACATTTTAGCGCTTATCGGTTAAAAATTGCAAAGCAATTTCTTTTATGTTATAATATCCATTAATTGTCGAAATGGACTTATTTCAGTAAAAAGGGGAATGATTCATGGCTCTTGTAACTTTATTGGCTCATACACCTCAACCGGAACTGCATGTTGCAGCAGCAGCAAAGTTATGTTATTCGCCTTCTTCTATTGATAAAATCAAAGAAGGATTAACTGAGGAAAAAGTGGCTTCCTTTGTTGACATGCTTTCGGAAATCGGTCATGAAAGTCCCATTGAGCATGCTACGTTTACATTTGGAATTGAAGGTGTATCCCGCGCTTTGCTGGCACAAATTACGCGTCACCGTATTGCTTCTTTCAGTGTGCAAAGTCAGCGTTATGTTGCGGAAAACGCATTTGAATATGTCTTACCACCGCAGATTGCCGCGATACCCGAGGCAAAAGAAGAATTTATACGGGCGATGGAAGAAGACCAGCGTCATTATGAAAACTTAACGAATATTTTAACGGCAAAACACAAAAAAGCATTGCTTGAAAAAGGAAAAGATGAAAAAACAGCAGCTCGAATGGCGCAGAAACAAGCGATAGAAGATGCTCGTTTTGTGTTGCCCAATGCTTGTGATACCAAAATGATTGTTACCTTTAATGCACGCTCATTAATGAACTTTTTTACACTGCGCTGCTGCAGGCGCGCACAATGGGAAATTCAGGATGTTGCAATTCAAATGCTGCGCTTGGTCAAACAGGCAGCGCCACATTTGTTTGCCAAAGCAGGTCCTAATTGTGTGAGAGGCGCTTGTTCGGAAGGAAAAATGACTTGCGGAGAAATCAAAGAAGTACGTGCGTTTTTCCGTAATCTTGGAGAGGAAACCGTATGAAGCATCCGTTTATTGTAATTGAAGGGTTAGACGGAAGCGGCAAAGCAACACAAACAAATCAGCTGTGCAAAGCTTTGAAACAAAAGCAAATAAAATATCGTCACCTTACGTTTCCTGACTATGAGCAGGATTCTTCCGCTTTAATCAAATTGTATTTAAGCGGCGCTTTTGGAACAGAGCCTAACAGTGTCAACGCCTATGCTGCGGCATCTTTTTATGCGGTAGACCGTTATGCCAGTTTTCAAAGATTTTGGAAGCAGGATTATTTGGACGGTACGTGTTTGGTAGCAGACCGCTATGCCACTTCTAATTTCATTTATCAACTGACAAAACTGCCAAAAGAAGAATGGGAGCATTTTATTCATTGGGCGGAGGATTATGAATATCATAAATTGGAATTACCAAGGCCTGATGTTGTAATTTATTTGGATGTTCCGCCGGAGATTTCCCAGGCTTTGCTTAGCACACGTTACCAAGGTGATGAGACAAAAAAAGATATTCATGAAAGAAATATGAATTTTTTAATGCAATGCCGTGAAGCTGCATTGTATAGTGCTGAAAAATTAGGTTGGAATGTCATTTCCTGCGCTGATAACGGAACAATGAAATCCATTGAAGCGATTCATAAAGAAATTATGGATAAACTTACAATATAAAATCATAGAAGAGGAATCTAAAAACGATGGTCTATGTATTTTTAGCAAATGGTTTTGAAGAAATGGAAGCAATCGCACCCATTGACCTGCTGAGAAGAGCAGAGTTAAAAGTAGTAACGGTTGCGGTCGGGACAGATACTACCATGGTCACAGGTGCCCATGGCATACGTATTCATGCCGACATTACAGAACAGCAGGTAGACTGCACTGGCATAGAAATGGCTGTTCTGCCAGGAGGTATGCCGGGAACCTTGCATTTAGAGCAGTCTGCTGTTGTACAAACTGTTTTAAAGCACTGTAAACAACAAAATATCCCGATAGGAGCTATTTGTGCTGCGCCGTCTATTTTAGGTCATATGGGATTACTCCGTGGCATCACGGCTACCTGTTTTGAAGGATTTGAAACACAGTTGACAGGTGCAAACTATTCTCCGCAGCATGTATGCTGTGACCAAAATGTCATTACTGCCAGAGGTGCCGGTGTTTCTGTTGAGTTTGCCTTGAAATTAGTAGAGGTGTTATGCGGTGCGTCTAAAGCCAATTTATTGAGGAAGTCGATACAATGTATGTGAAAAATCCAAAAGAAAATATCAAAGAACTGAAAAAAAATTTACGGCTGAAATACCGAAATATCAGAGAGACGATGCCTCCTGCAAAAAAAGGAAAGATGGACGCTCGTATTCGCAGGCATTTATTTGATTTACCGGAATATCATGAAGAAAGCACTGTTTTTGTATATATCAGTAAATCCATAGAAGTGGATACGTTTTCGATTGTAAAAAGAGCCTTGGCTGACGGAAAGTTAGTTGCTTCTCCAAGATGTGTACCGGGTACGTTTGAAATGGAATTCTATTATATTCGTTCTTTGGATGATTTGGAAGAGGGAACTTTTGGCGTTTTGGAACCAAAACACAAACAATGCAAGTTGGTTACGGATTTATCACATGGCTTTTGTATTGTACCGGGACTATGCTTTGATGCAAAGGGATACCGTTTGGGTTACGGTAAAGGTTATTATGACCGATTTTTATCCGAATTTAAGGGCGTAACAGTGGGCATTTGTTATACAAGCTGTGTGCAGTATGGATTGCCCCATGGATATTTTGACCGTCCGGTAGATATTCTGGTAACCGAAAATTACATTCGCAGAACTGAGAAAAAACAGTAAAGGAGGAATATTATGCGTGATGAACAACATCCAAATCAAGATGAAGCTAACATTCCTGACCAAAATAAACAGACTGATTCTTTGGAAGAAAGTCTAAGAGAGTATCAAGAAAGAAAACGTCAGGAGTTTCAGCTTAATATTTCAGGTTTAGATGATATTGGTGATGAGTCTCCTGAGATATATTCTAAAAAATCAGAATATGATGTAGAGCCTCATATGGCGGAAGAGATTGAAAGTCACAGCCATAATACTCCTAAAAAGGAATCTCAAGCATCACAACAGAATCTAAAGGCTCAGACCATGACAAAAGAGCAGAAAAAGAAAATGAAAAAACGCGACAGAAAAAATAAACGCATTTTTTTCTGGATGTGGATTGTCATGATTTTAGTCGTTAGCTTTAGTATTGCCCGCTTTGCAATGGTAAACATTAACGATATGCTTGCTGTTGGCAGAGATGATTCCGTTGTTCAAATTCAAATACCAAAAAATGCTACAGGTGAGCAAGTGGGTGAACTGTTAGCGAAAAGCGGTATTATCTCTAAACCAAGCTTTTTTGCTTTATACTCCAAAATAACAAAATCAGAGGGTCATTACCAATACGGTACGTATGAAATCAAAAAGAATATGGACTATGAAGCGATTATCAATCATATTCAGTCCAATGCCAACCGTTTGGATAATGAAACAACTCAGGTGACCATTACAGAGGGTATGAGCGTACGTCAAATTGCTCAGTTATTGGAAGAAAAAAATATTTGTACAGTGGATGAAGTTCTGGAAGCTGCAAATGATTCTGATTATTTTGATATTTATTCTGCTATTAACTCAATTACAAATGATAAAGATCGCTATTATCTGCTGGAAGGATATCTGTTCCCGGATACTTATGATTTCTATACCGGTGAAAATCCAACAGATGCCTTGAGCAAATTACTGAATAACTATAAAGATAAAATTACCCAAGAGATGAAAGATAAAGCTGCATCTATGAATATGACAATGGATCAAGTGATTACATTGGCATCTATGATTCAAGCAGAAGCTGCAAATGTGGATGATATGTACATGATTTCTTCTATCTTCCACAATCGTTTGAGAGATGGTGCGGAAAAAGGTGTTGCTACTTTAGACTCTGACCCAACCGTTTGGTATCCATACCACTCAAGAGAAGAAGTTCCTGCGGATCAAGTGGACAGCTTTAAGAGCCGATACAACACATATGACGTGCAAGGATTACCGCCGGGACCAATTTGTAACCCCGGTTTGGATGCAATCAATGCAGCGTTAAATCCAAAAACAACAGATTATTACTATTTCTGTCATAAAGATGGTCAAGCTTATTATTCTAAAACTTTAGAAGAGCACCAGCAGAAATTACAAGAACTTGGTCTTTCATAATAAAGGAGAATCATATTGGCTTACGAGAGAAGAAAAACAAAGGTAGAATTGCTTTCTCCCGCAGGTGACATGGAGTGCCTGAACATGGCTTTAACGTATGGTGCAGACGCCATATATTTAGCCGGACAGGAGTTTGGCATGAGGACTGCTTCAGCTAATTTTTCCAATGAACAATTGGCAAAAGCAGTACAAAAAGCTCATGAGAAAAATGTTCCTGTATTTTTAACATGCAATACATTGCCTCGGAATGATGAACTGGACAGACTGCCTGCTTTTTTGGAGGCTGCCCAAGCTGCCGGTGTAGACGCCATCATTGTTGCCGATTTGGGAGTCATGAATTTGGTAAAACAATATGCACCGAAAGTGGAGATTCATATTTCTACACAGGCCGGTATTGTGAACTATGCAATGGCAAATGCTTTATACGATATGGGAGCAAAACGCATTGTGCTGGCCAGAGAATTATCATTGGATGATATTGCACAGATTCGGGCAAAAATACCTGCGGATTTAGAAATAGAAACATTTGTACACGGTGCTATGTGCATGTCCTTTTCAGGCCGTTGCTTATTGTCCGCTTATCTGAATAATCGTGATGCTAACAGAGGAGATTGTTCTCAGCCTTGCCGCTGGGAATATGCGCTGGTAGAGAAAAAACGTCCCAATGAATATATGGATATTACGGAAGATAAACACGGTTCCTATATTTTTAATTCTCGTGATATGTGTATGATTGAACACATTCCTGAATTGGTGAAAGCGGGCGTATCCAGTATTAAAATTGAAGGCAGGGCAAAATCAGCTTATTATGTTGCTGTTACGACCAATGCGTACCGTCATGCCATTGATGCATATTTAGAGCATCCGAATCAGCCGCTTTCCCCTTGGATTGTGGAAGAGTTGGATAAAATCAGTCACCGTGAATACAGCACCGGTTTCTACTTTGGTCATGAACCGGGGCAGGTATACCATACGGGTGGTTATGTGCGCCATTATGATGTAATCGCGGTTTGTGAAAGCTGGGAAAATGGGATTTTAAAATTATTACAGAGAAATCGCTTTTTCCGCGGTGATGTAGCAGACGTTTTAGAACCCGGAGAGCAGCCTTTTGATATTTGTTTAGATGAGATTTACGATGAAAAAATGAATCCGATTGAATCTGCTCCCCATGCAACCATGACTGTGTTTGCAAAATGCGAACGTCCCGTAAAACCGGGGGCGATTCTGAGAAAAGCCCGACTGAATTAATCACAAACTGCTGAGATTACTTTACACATCATGTTCAGTAATTTCGGTAGTTTTTTTATGCAAAAGATAGATTGTTTAGGAGATTAAGAAAAACTAATTTTTAAAACAAGAGAAGTTACATTGACTTTTATGAGTGTGCGTTATATTATTATAAACAAGATATTTGTATGGTATAGTAGAGGGAATATGATATTATTGCAGTGATAGAAAAAGAAATATCTATTTTACGAAATAGGATAGTATTTGTAACGTATATGGAATGTGTACGAAAAAATTTAATCCGGTTGTAGAAATACTGTCAAGATATTTTCATCCATCTATGTGAAAATATTAGTGATTTTAGTGGTTTATAATTATGCTAGAAAAGAGGAAGAGAAATGAAAACAAGAAAAATCATTGGTGGAGTATTAGGTTGCCTTATGCTATGCGGTCTATTGGTGGGCTGCTCCGGTAGTAACAATTCTAGTTCCAATTCAAACTATAAAAAAGGTACTGTTACAGAAAGTAAATTTACCAGTGAATGGATGGGTATTCAATATACATTGCCAAATGATATGACAATGCTTTCAGAAGAAACCATTGCTTCTGGTTCTAAAGATAATATTCAAGTAGAAATGCAAGCATATCTAACAGATGCTCCCTCGACAAAAAATATTGGAATGCTGGCAGAAGACATATCCAAGGATACCTCTATGGATGAGAATAAATATATTGAACTGACAAAAACTCAAATGGAAAAGGCAATACCGGGTATCACATTTAGTGAACAAGGAAAGCGTACCATTGCAGGACAAGAATTTTACGAGTTGCCATATAGCTATACAAAAGATGTCGATGGAACTCAAACAACAATTACGCAAACCTTTTTATGCAAAAAGATAGAAGATAGAATGGTTTGTATTACGCTAACATATCCTGACCAAGAAACAATAGACCATTTGTTATCAGGCTTTTCTGAATTAAATGCGACAAATTCTCAGTGATAGATAAAAGAGCAGCTGTTTACAGGCTGCTCTTTTATTTTTTCAAAAGGAATCATTTCTGTATTTCACTGTAAAAAAGAGGAAGTTACATTGACTTTTTGGATACCTTATATTATAATAAACAAGATATTGACAGCGTATAGAAACAAAAGTCATAGGTAATGTTACAACAGAGAGGGAGCCAAAGTTCAAATGATGAATTTTGCTGAAAGGCGACCGTAACCAGCTTACTATGACAAGCCGGTTTCTTGCCTTTTGGCAGCGCTCTGCAGTGACGAGCCGCAGCGTTTTCCGCGTTAAGGAATTGAAAGTGGCGTTTAAAAAGCGCAATTTGGGTGGTACCACGGACTTTTCCGTCCCATGTTTATGGGGGAAGTCCGTTTTTTTATGCCAAAATTTTGATAAACCATATTTTGCTCAGAAGAAGAGAGAGGTTATTTGTATGGAATGGACAGGTTTAAATGAGTTAAGAGAACGCTTTTTGTCCTATTTTGAATCCAAAGGACATCTGCGTTTGCCGAGTTTTTCGTTAATCCCAAAAGATGACAACAGTTTACTGCTGATTAACTCCGGCATGGCGCCTATGAAAAAATATTTTACAGGAGAAGTAACGCCTCCTTCCAAACGTGTGACTACATGTCAAAAGTGTATTCGTACACCTGATATTGAACGTGTAGGTATCACTGCACGTCACGGTACTTTTTTTGAAATGCTTGGCAATTTTTCATTTGGCGATTACTTTAAACACGAAATTACAAAATGGGCTTGGGACTTTGTAATTAACGATTTAAAATTGCCGGAAGACCGTGTATGGGTTACCATTTATCAAGACGATGACGAAACATTTGATATCTGGACCAAAGAGGTTGGCGTATCTGCAGACCATATTGTACGTCTGGGGAAAGAAGATAACTTTTGGGAACATGGCGCAGGTCCGTGCGGCCCTTGTTCCGAATTATATTTTGACCGCGGTGAACAATACAGCTGCGGTTCTCCAACTTGCGGTGTTGGCTGCGAATGCGACCGTTATGTAGAATTTTGGAACTTAGTATTTACACAATTTGAAAATGACGGAAACGGAAATTATACACCACTCGAGCACCCTAATATTGATACAGGTATGGGACTGGAACGTTTGGCCTGTATTATGCAGGAGGTGGACAATCTGTTCCTCGTAGATACTGTACAGAATATTATGAAGCATGTAAGTAAAATTGCAGGCGTTCAATATGGAGACAGCGAGAAAACAGATATTTCCTTGCGCGTGATTACAGACCACATTCGAAGCACTACGTTTATGATTGGTGACGGTGTTATGCCCTCCAATGAAGGTCGCGGTTATGTACTGCGCCGTTTACTTCGTCGTGCTGCACGTCATGGACGCTTATTGGGAATACAGGATACTTTCCTTGCCAAAGTGGCTGAAACCGTAATTGATGAAAACAAGCAGGCTTATCCCGAGTTAGATGAAAAACGCGCTATGATTACAAAGTTGATTCGCGTAGAAGAAGAAAGCTTTGCAAAAACCATAGACCAAGGATTGCAAATTTTAGAAAAATTGATTGACCATGCAGAAAATAACTTGTTATCAGGTGAAGACGCGTTCCGTTTAAATGACACCTATGGATTCCCAATTGACTTAACCAAAGAAATATTGGCAGAGCGCGGTATGGCGGTAGCAGAAGATATTTTTTATCGTCTGATGAAAGAACAAAAAGAACGTGCCCGTGCTGCCAGAAAAAATGCAGGTGCAGATGCATGGGCAGGTGAAGAAGACATTCTTGAGGATTTGCCTGAGACAGCTTTTGTCGGTTATCAAACATTAGAAACAACAGCAAAAGTGTTGGCAATTGTAAAAAACGGAGAACGTGTTTCTTCTGCGAAAGAAGGAGACAGTGTCATTGTCATATTGAATCAAACTCCGTTTTATGCAGAAGGCGGAGGACAGGTCGGCGACACAGGTATTTTGAAAAACAGCGGCGCTTTGGTAAATGTGACGGATACCACAAAAAATCAGTCTAAATTGTTCCTTCACCATGCTTTTGTCGCAAAGGGCGAGCTGATTGTGGATGAAACTGTAACCGCAAGCGTTCATTCCATGCTGCGCCGTGATATTATGTGTAACCATACTGCCGCGCATTTGCTGCAGGCTGCACTGCGTAATGTTTTGGGTGACCATGTGGAACAAGCGGGACAAATGGTTAATGATAAAGAAGTTAGATTCGACTTTACTCATTTTTCCGCATTAACACCGGAAGAAATCACGAAGGTAGAACAAGAAGTGAATCTGATTATCAGACGCGCAATTGATGTAGAATGCCGAGAGATGCCCATTGAAGAAGCGAAAAAGTTGGGAGCAATGGCATTGTTTGGTGAAAAGTACGGAGATATTGTGCGTGTTGTATCTGTTGGTGATTATTCCAGAGAATTCTGCGGTGGTACACATGTGGATAATACTTCTAAAATCGGCATGTTTAAAATCGTATCAGAAAGCTCTGTAGCAGCCGGTGTACGCCGCATTGAAGCGGTAACGGGACAAGGAGTTATGAATCTGCTTAACAATTCTCTTGCGTCCATACAGCAGGCTGCAGATGTGCTGAAATTGAATAATCCACATGATTTGGTGAAAAAATCCGAGCAAATTATGGCTGAAATCAAGGACAAAGACAGAATCATTGAGTCACTGCAGTCAAAATTGGCTTCTATCCAAGTAGACGGTATGTTTGAAAATGCAAAAGAGATTAATGGTGTGACCGTAATTACTGCTCTATTTTCCGGCACAAGCAGCACAGGACTGCGCAATATGTGCGATAAAGTAAAAGAGCACAAATCTGATATCGTAGCTGTCTTTGCAGGTACTGATAACGGGAAAGCAACCATTGCGGCAGTTGTAGGTAAAGAAGCAATGGAAAAAGGAGCGCATGCAGGCAAAATTGTAAAGCAAGTGGCACAAATTGCAGGCGGAAACGGCGGAGGCAAGCCGGATAGTGCTATGGCAGGTGCAAAGAATTTAAACATGCTGGATGAAGCGTTGGCCGCAGTAGAAAAAATAGTATCTGAAATGGTAAAGGAATAAAAATTTGATTGGAGGTAATAAATATGGACTGCATTTTTTGCAAAATTGCAAATGGGGAAATTCCTTGTAAAAAAGTGTATGAAGATGAAAATGTGATAGCATTTCACGATCTTGACCCACAAGCGCCTACTCATGTTTTAATTATTCCGAAAATGCATATTGGTTCTGCAATGGAAATCAATGAGGAAAATAGTGGAATCATCGGACATATCTACGAGGTTGCGGCAAAAATATCAGGTGACCTCGGTCTTGAAAACGGATTCCGTATTGTAAATAATTGTGGTGAAGACGGAGGACAAACGGTTCATCATATTCACTTTCATTTACTTGGAGGTCGTTCCATGAAATGGCCTCCGGGCTGATTGTTTGTTTTTATGAAAAACATTTGGAAAGAAAAAGGAGTCATCACTATGGAAACCTATCGCATTCAAATTGGTGATTGCGTACGTCAGCTTCCAATTTGTCCGATTAATGAAAATTTATCCATTGCAGGCTTTGTTATGCTGGGAGATGTAGAATTAACAGAGGCTTGCGCAAAAGAATTATTAAAAATTTGTCCGGAACACGACATTATTGTAACTGCTGAGACAAAGGGAATCACTTTGGCACATGAAATGGCTCGTATTGGCTGTGGAGATTACATTGTTGCACGAAAAGGAATCAAAGCCTATATGCAAAATCCCGTGTCTGTAGAAGTAAAATCTATTACTACAGAAGATGTGCAGAAATTATATTTGGCAAAAGCTGATTACGATAAATTAAAAGATAAGCGTGTTCTCATTGTAGACGATGTTATCAGTACAGGAGAGTCTTTGGCAGCAATTCAGAGACTGCTTTCACAATTTTCGGTGAATATTGTAGGCAGTGCTGCTGTGTTGGCAGAAGGAGATGCCGCTGACCGTGACGATATTATTTTCGTACAGAAGTTACCATTGTTTTTTCACTCATAAGTGTTCCATATAAGCGCTCTAATTCATCGCTCCGTGAATCATTTGCTTTCATAGCGACAGAATTGGGGGAAATTAGAAATGTCCAGACCGTTTGCACTGATTGGTTTTGTTTACTTAGCCGTGCAAGCGGTCTCTATTTATTTTGGCAGTGGATTTGCATTTTTGGCCTCAGGCTGCTTTTTTCTTTTGTTTTTTCTATCACTGTTTGTAACAAAATTACGCACGTCCAAAGTAGTTCCAATTGCTTGTCTGGTAACTGCTGTTGCACTGAGTGCATATGCAGGGTACCATGTTTGGAAAATTGAACCTTTAGCGGAATTGGCGGAAAAAGATGCTTCTATTACGGGTACATTATGCGAATTGCCTTATGAAAATAACGGGAAATTTTATTATACGCTCCGCATAGATGAGATTGAAATAGAAGGTATGGAGCATCCCCACAATCCGGGAAAAATTATTATGACTACACGCAATGCGCTGGATATAGAACCGTATGGCTCCATCAGCGGTAAAGTGCATTTGTATCAAAGTTTTGGCTCCGAAGACGGATTTTCGGTTCGTCAGTACGATTACTCCAAACGCATTCATATGCGGGCGTATTTATATGAATATGAAGGATATTCTGTTTCACCGACTGCCGAAAAGCCGCCGTATTATTATGCGTTGTCCATTCGTAAAACAATGATGAACTCTTTGGACCGTTTGCTTCCAAAAGAAGAAGCCGGAATTATGAGGGCTGTTTTGCTTGGTGACAAAACCGGTTTGACCGATGAAATCAAATCAGATTTTAATGCTGCCGGTACCTACCATTTGTTGGTGGTATCCGGTCTGCATATGACCATTGTGTTTCAAGGTCTATTAAAACTCTTAAAGTTTTGTAAAATCCCTCATAAACTCAGTTGTGTCATCACGGCGTTTGGCGTTCTCAGTTTTATGGCGATTACAGGTTTTAGCCCGTCGGTACTGAGAAGCGGTATTATGAGTTTGTTGTTCCTGGCTGCGATGATATTTCACCGTAAAGCCGATTCTCTGAATTCACTGGGCATTGCTGTATTTCTCTTGTGTGTTATCAATCCGTACGCTGCTGCGGATTTTGGATTCTTGCTGTCCGTTACTTCAGCACTATCGTTAATTTTACTGTCAAAGCCAATACGTAAGTTTTTCTTAGACAGAACCAAAAGGGTCAAATATGGAAAAGCTTTCTTATACAGTATATTTTCTTCTGTCTCGTCCTCTTTGGCAGTCACTGCAGGTACACTGCCTCTTGTAATCATCGCATTTGTGACATTTTCTGTGATTTCATTTATTTCAAATCTTCTTATGATTTTTCCTACCACCATTATGCTCCCGATTACCGCGCTGGCGGCTTTGTTTGAATCTGTTCCGTCGCTCAGCCTTCTGGCAAAACCATTTGCACTGGTGGGAGGGTTAATTGCAAAATATTTGATTTTTGTCGCACATTGGATTGCAAAGATTCCGTTTTCTCTTATTTCCTCCGATTATGAATTTATCATGCTTTGGCTTGCTATGACTATGCTGCTGTTTGCGTTTGCAATCTTCTTGGCGAAAAGAAAAATCTTGATTCGTACGGTGCTGACATTATCCTCGATTTTGCTGATTGCCGGCATATTTTCTTATCAACTTTCCAACCATTCTACAGCAAGAGTTTCTATTTTAGATGTGGATGATGGTATTTCTGTTGTTGTGACTGCGAACCATCAAACAGCAATTATCGGCTGCAACGCTTACAGTGACTATACTGCCTATCAATATTTAAAAGGACATGGCATACACCATATTGACTATTTGCAGCCGCTGTCCGACGAAACAACGGAATATCAGAATTTAGCCAAACTCAATGAACAGTTTCAAACAAAAAATTTAATATTGCCAAACGGACAATATTTTGCGGGAGATTTGGAAAAATCACTTGAAGAAGTGGAGAAAATTTCGTATTATGAAAAGAGTGCCAAAACAATTCTCAATGATGATGTAACAATTGAACTGTATTCTGATGCAAAAGGAAGTTATACGGTTTTAATGGTAAAAGAGATACGTATCTTGATTCTTTCTTCAGAATATGATTTGGCTAATATTGATTTAGATTTAAACGACATTGACATATTAATTACCGATACCGTTCCACAACATGCTGAATATTTACAATCTTTTATTACAGTACTTTCTATGGAGGAACAATCCATGGCTGATTCAGTAAAGAAAATGGATATGGGAAATGTACAGCTGTACGCAACGGCAGGGAGAGGTAATGTTCATATTGATATTGAAAATGACAGAAATATTACACTAAGGAGGGGTTCCGGTGGCTGAGTACACAGAGCAGGAGCTGAAAAAGAGTATAGAACAAGGAAATTTCAGCAATGTGTATTTTTTCTATGGTGAAGAAAAAATGCTGATGGAATCCGCAGTAAAAAAATTGGTTCATCAGGCAACAGGGAATCAATTTTTGGATTTTAATTACCAAAATTTTGATGGCGCTTTTGCAGATGCGCAAGAAATTGTGCGTGCTGCGGAAGGGCTGCCGTTTATGGCAGATTATAAATGCGTCATTGTGAATGATTTTAATGTTGAAAAACGCGACTCGGCAGATATGGAAGAAATCAAGGAGTTGATTAAAAATCCTCCCGAAAGCTGTGTGTTGATTTTTTATTTATCCAATTTGGACTTTAATGTAAAACGTCCCGGCAAATGGGGCAGTTTTATCACAGCGGTGAATAAAACTGGGATTACGGTCAATTTCAAACGGAAAACCAACTCCGAACTGGAAAAATTGCTATGTTCCGCAGCACAAAAAAGAGGTTGTACCTTGAGCAAACAAAATGCTGCCCATATTCTATTTTTAAGCGGAAATGATTTGCAAACACTATACAATGAAATAGAAAAACTATGTGCATATACAAAAGAAGGAGAAATTACAAAAGAGGCCATTGACTTGAATGTGGTCAGGAATTTTGAAACAACGATTTTCCTTTTGGCAAATGCAATTGTAGCGGGTAATTACAGTAAAGCGTATGAACTGTTGGATATTTTGTTTTATCAAAATGAGGAACCCATTGCCATATTGGCGGTTTTGGCTACTTCCTATGTAGATATGTACCGCGTTCGTTCCTGTATACAAAGCGGACAAGCAGTATCGACTCTTTCACAGTATTTTGATTATAAAGGGAAGGAATTTAAATTAAAAAATGCGGAACGGGACAGCGCCAATTTATCTATGTCAGTATTGAAGGACAGTTTGCAATTGTTATTGGATACAGATGTTGCATTAAAAAGCTCCCGTACGGATAACCGCATTATCATGGAACAGTTATTGGCAAAACTATTAATGGTATCGGGAAAAGGGGAGTAGACTTGATTGTTGTAAAAGAAGCCATTATTGTTGAGGGAAAGTATGATAAAATAAAATTATCCTCCTTTATTGACGGAATGATTATTGAAACCCGCGGCTTCCGAATTTTTAAAGATAAAGAGCAAATGGCATTGATTCGCAAAATGGCAGACGCCAGAGGATTGCTGATTTTAACAGACAGCGATTCTGCCGGATTTTTGATTCGGAATTATTTAAAAAGCTGTATTGCTCCGGATAAAATCAAACATGCTTATATTCCGGATGTTTTGGGAAAAGAACCGCGTAAAACCGCCTATTCCAAAGAAGGAAAGCTGGGGGTAGAAGGAATAGAAAAGCAACTTTTAATTCGTGCTTTGGAGAAGGCCGGTGTTGTTGTAAATCAGGAGACAATATCTGAAAATGAAGAATGTGTCAGACAGGTAACAAAACAAGATTTTTTTGAATGGGGTTTGACGGGGAGAGATGACAGCAATCAAAAGAGAAAACAGGTGCTAAAACAATTAAAATTACCCGAACATTTGACTACCAATGCCATGATAGATGCAATCAACAGTTTTATGTCATATGAGGAGTTCTTACTTGAGATACAGCGTTTCAATCAACAAGGAGAGTAATATGGTAATTGCTGCAGTTGAAATCAAATTGTATCTGCCTTGGGTTCATTCCTTAAAAGAAAAACGAATGGCAGTAAAGAGTGTTTTGCAAAAAACGCAGCATCATTTTCATGTTTCTGCTGCTGAAGTTGATTATCAAGAAGTACAGCAATCGGCAGCAATTGCCTTTGCCGTTGTCACTTGTACGGTAGGGCAAGCGAATCAAGTGTTGCAGAATATCATGGATTACGTCCAAGCGCATACACAGGCGGAAATCACAAATATAGACAGAGTGATTTACTAAATTTCTCATAGCTTGACGGACGTATCAGAATCCGTTATGATGAAAGAAAGAATCACATAAAATAAGGGGGTGCACAATCATGAGTGAGCCATATGATAAAGAAAAATCAAAAAAGAATGCATCTCGCTTAAAAGAAATTATTCTTACTTTGCGTAAATATCACTTGCACCGTGGATTTACACCGCAAAAGTTATATGGAATACTGGAAGATTTAGGTCCTACTTACGTAAAAATTGGTCAAATTCTTTCCATGCGGCAGGACATGCTTCCAAAAGCTTACTGCGATGAATTGACAAAACTGCGTTCCAATGTAAAACCTTTGGATTTCCAGGAAATTTGCGCCGTGTTAGATGAAGAATACGGCTGTTCTTATAAAGAAAAGTTTGCTCAAATTGATGAAAAACCACTGGGTTCTGCTTCCATTGCGCAGGTACATTCTGCTACATTAATCAATGGACAACAGGTTGTGATTAAAGTACAAAGACCTAATATTTACGAAACGATGTCCAAAGATATTACCATTTTAAAACGTGCAATCAGTATGGTGAAAATGGTAAGCAGCATTGGAAATGTAATGGATTTAAAAGCGGTCATTGATGAAATATGGAATACAGCCAAAGAAGAGATGGACTTTTTATTGGAAGCGAAACATATGGACCGTTTTGCTGAATTAAACAGCGGTATCAGTTATATTACGTATCCGAAAGTATATCACGACCTTACGACAAAGCATGTTTTGGTAATGGAACGTATTCATGGTATCCCGGTAGATAAAGTGGACAAGCTGAAAGAATTGGGATACGATATGAATGAAATCGGTCAAAAACTGGCTGAAAATTTTGTAAAACAAATTCTGGACGATGCCTTTTTCCATGCAGACCCACATCCGGGCAATATTTGGATTATGGACGGTAAAATTGCCTGGCTGGATTTTGGTATGATGGGAAAGCTGACAGGACGTGATAAAGAGTTGTTTCGTTCTGCCGTAACTGCAATTGTAAACAATGATATTTATCAATTAAAAAACGTATTTTTAACCTTAGGTACTGCCAAACAACCCATTGACCATGCTTTGCTGTATACAGATGTGGATGAAATGGTTTCCCGTTATGGTAATTTGGAATTGGGAAACATGAATTTGGGTGTAGTGTTCCAAGAGTTTATGCATGTGGCAAACAAGCATCACATTTTGCTGCCGCAAAGTGTTACCATGTTGGGAAGAGGCGTTATGACCATTGAAGGTGTACTGCGTTTTTGTGCGCCTGATATTAATTTGCTGCAAATTCTGGCAACTCATATGTCCAATGAATTTTTTAGAAATTTAGATTGGAACAAAGAACTCAAACGTACGGGCAAAGGAATTTATACGATTCTGAATAAAGTAGCCGTTATTCCGTCACAGTTGTCAGATTTGATACAGATGACAGTAAAAGGACAGACAAAGGTAAATTTGGACATCAGCGGCTCTGAGGCACCTTTAAAACGGATTGACAGTATGGTAAACCGTATCATTGCTACAGTGATTATCATGTCTTTGATTATTGGTTCCAGCTTACTGTGTTTAACGGAGATACGTCCCATGGTTGGTGATATCCCGTTACTGGCAATGCTTGGCTATATATTAGCGGGTGTCATAGGAGGAATACTGGTGTTCTTTATGATACGGAAAAAGAAAAAATAAATTTATGATAATTATGCTATAAAAAAGAAACGTGATGATGTAGAATGTCACAGTTTCTTTTTCGTTGTATCATAACAGAAGGCACTCCTGAACACGCCGAACAAGGCACCAAAGCATAGCCTGAGAAAGACGGAAGATAGGGAAAACGAGACTCAGTGCAGAGTCGAAAAGACGCTGCACTTGGTCTTTTTTGTTTGTGAAAGGTGCAGAAATGGTGCGTTTCCGGGACTTCAAGGGAAAGTATGGAAACCTCGGACCCAGAAGATATTACAGGGAGTGGATTTTCGACCCATTAAAGGGATGCGAAGAATGTTAGGGCATTTTGTCCTTTTTAGGATAAACTGAGATCCCCTTTAACATCAATGAATTAAAAACCCCCTGTGTTTCACATCACAAACACAGGGGATTACTTCGTATTGCAAATGGTTAGGATTCACAATCACAGTTTTTTTGTTTTTCTTCCAGTTCAGCCAGTTTTTCTTTAATTTTTGCAAGGTCTTCGGCATTTAAATGCTCAAGTTTTTCAGTGACATCTGCTGCACAGGCGGCAGACTCTTTTTCTTCTTTTTGTTCTTGAATATCGTGTTTTAATTCTTCATTTAAAGCTTTGCCTTGTTCTACGGTAATTTCACCTTTTTTAACAAGTTCATCAACAATATCTTTTGACTTTTCTACGGTTGTTGCAAGAGCGCCAATACCTGCCAATAATACTTTTTTTAAATCACTTTCTAAATTTCCCAGCATAATGAATGCTCCTTTCATCAGTGATGTGTATTTCTACTATATTATTATATCATATCATAACAGACATTGCAATTTTCTGTCTTATTGTCTTATTTTCTTTTTATTCAGCCAAAATGTTTTAATTTGATACGGAGACAGTGATTCTGTAAATTCTTGTTTTAAACGAAGCAGATACTGTACATCGTTTACAATTTCGTACAATACTGCTCTTGCTTCGAATTCTTTTCTGTCTTTTGGCAATTCTCCCATGCGAAACCGTATGCGCATTTTTTGCAGCTTGTCCAACATTTCTTGCGCGTTATCGTGTTTTTCAATGGAGTTTGCGACTTCTTTTAAATATTGAGAAACTTCCTTTGCTTGCGCAGGTACATATTCCATCCGCTGTATATTTGTTGCTATGATTTGTAAGACTTCATATTGCTTTAAGCGCATTTTTAAATAATGCAGATAATAACCGGTATCAGAGAATAAATGATTATTTATATGCAAATCTGTCGCTTGAATTGATTTTTGAAAAATGGGAGACAATACGTCAAATTGATATTGTATGCTTTGTGACCGATTCAGTAATACAATACTATTTGAAAAACATAGCAAAAGTTCCTTAAAATGACGGTCAATGATAGCTTGGTATGTTTTTATTTTTTTAATTTGGTTTGGCATATACAAATTCATCAGAATCCCCATGAGAATTCCAATTGCCATTAAAGTTGCTTCATTGAGAAGGCTGCTTGCAGTAATGGAACGAGCCGTCCATATATGCAGCATTAAGACAGTGCTCATAGAAAGTCCGTCTGTTAATTCAAATGCCTGACAGAGAATGACGATTATTATCAAATAGACGCCCAGTCCCCAAACAGAAAACCGAAAGATTGTAAATGAGATAATGGCGATGGAAGAGGCAAGCAGAAATGCAACAGAACGTTTCCACGCAACAATTAAGGTATCTCTTTTCGTATTTAAGATGCTCAGCAAAGTAATGGTAACGACAGAAGTGCTGTATTCCAAATGCAATGCATTCGCAGTTATAAAAGCAAGGCAACAGCCCAGTGTAATTTTAATTGCTTTCATCATATTTATTTTAAACATAGCTTTGCTCCTTACAATATGCTTATAGTATGTGTCATTTGGCAAAGCATAGTCAAAAGTAAATAAAGATAATACGAAATATACAGTCTGCTTCATATAAAATCGGATTGATAAAACCCTGAAATCAGTTTGTTGTGGGAAGAATGAAACGGTTATATAGAAAAGGCGAGAGAAGCAATAGTATATGTTTTGAATATGGTGATACGATATCTGGTATTGCTGTAGGAAATCAGTGATGGTATCATTATGAATACAAGTAAATGAATTTACAAGAATGTTTATTTGAAAGAGGATACCACACTGGTGTATCATCTTCTTAATCGGTTTGTAGATTCTGTTGTAAGGGAGGAGAAAGTCATGCATCACAATCACAATATGATTCGTCAGGAAACACCTGAGGATTATCAAAACGTAGAACTGTTAACCCGTGAAGCATTCTGGAATGTTTATCGTCCTGGCTGTATAGAACACTATATTGTTCATCAGTATCGTTGCAGAGAAGATTTTGTACCGGAACTGGATTTTATTATGGAAAAGGACGGTGTTATTATCGGTCATATCATGTATGTGAATGCGGAAATTTTATCTGATAACGGACAAAGGATACCGATTATGACATTTGGTCCCCTTAGTATTGCACCGGAACATCAACGAAAAGGATATGGTAAAACATTGCTTGATTTTTCTATGGAAAAAGCCAAAGCACTTGGGGTAGGTGCAATCTGTATAGAAGGGAATATTGATTTCTATGGAAAATCAGGATTTGTAACGGCAAGTACAAAGGGGATTCACTATTATGCAGAATCAAGAAGTGCTCGGGTTCCTTATTTTCTGGTAAAAGAATTAAAAGAGGGATTTTTGAACGGTATTACAGGAACTTACAAACCACCGTCAGGATATTTTATCAATGAAGAGGAAGCGGAAAAATTTGATGCACAATTTCCGCCGAAAGAGAAACGCAAACTGTCCAGTCAGCTGTTTTAAACAGAAAAATCGGTTTCTCTTTCGGAATATTTCGATTTGGTAAAAATAAAAAGAGTTCCGAACATATTGTTGTTCACTCTCTTCTTAAAAAATTATTTATTATCACTGTATTTTTTACTTGACTTCATTTATTGAGAATATATGTGATGTGGGACGTTCTATCATAATAATGGGCAGTAATGTTTGCAAGTGGATACTCATAGTTCTTCTCTAAAAGGTACTGCAGAAAGGGAATTCATGAAATAAGACTCAGAGCAGAGAGAAAAAATTTGCGCTGAGTCTTGTTTTGCTATTTCTAACATGGGAAGCCCAAGTGCTTTTAGAGTTTCAGGAAGCATTTGGAGATTTTGGAGGTTCAAGCCGCAATCTGAAAAAACGGAGATGTTTTTGTTATGACTGCTTTTTTAGAACAGATATATAGGAGTGCCTTTTGATAAATATATGGTGAGATGCCTTGTGATGAAGCAAATTGATTCAGCAGCCTTAAAATAAATAGTCCAAGTATCCATTGGATACTTGGACTATTTCAAGCGCAAAATTTGAATCCGTTTTTATTTAATGATACATTCGTTGTATCCTGGCAGACATTGTTTTTCACCGTCGCCAGCTTCTTTTTTATCTTCGCCGGATAGTGCAGCAACTTTTTCTTCTAATGCTTGAATACGAGCTAACATTTCTTCAATAACTTTATCATTGTTCATATAATTCAACCTCCTTTAAAATAGTTAAATTATAGCAAACTTTTGTGGATTTGTCAAGTTAAGTCCGTGTCTTTCCAAATATTATTTGATGAAAAAATAATTTGCTGTTTTGCCATGGCAATATCTTTCGTGCACCATAAAAACGAGAGATGATTTTCTTATTCGCATATCATGATTACTATGATTACCACGGAGACTCATATTTATTCCATTTGTAATTCCAGCAATGTAATATCATTTTTCATAGAAACAGATGTGCCATAACTGATTTTACCTGCTCCGTACATTTCCTGAACGGCGTCTCGTTCCATGTTCATGCTGCAAAGAGCAACGTCTGCCAATACACCCTGTTCGATTGTTTGTCTGTCTGTTCTTTCGTTTTTTGTCCAGCTCTTCCAATATTTCCAAAAAGTTCAGCAATTCTGTCTTTTTGTTTTCGCAAAGTACTTGAGAAAATTCTGTTGCCGCTGCAGCTGTTTTAGAATATATTCCATATTTTATTTTTAATATTAAAAATAAAAACGGCTCAACCTTAGTAATTGAGCCATTTTTAAGCGTTTGGTGCGGCAAATGGGACTTGAACCCATACGTCAAAGACACACGCCCCTCAAACGTGCCTGTCTGCCAGTTCCAGCACTGCCGCATATATCATTTTTATCAACGGTAGCTATTATATCATTTAACCATATACATGTCAAGAAAGTAAACGTTGGGCCAGGAGATAATAGTTTGCATTGAAAAAAATCAATAGAAAAATATATGGATAACCGCTATAACTACTATATCATGTATCTATTTACACTTAATACCTCAATATTTGACATTTTACCATAAATAATTATGTAAAATTAATGTAAAATATATGAAAAATTATCCAATTTATAAACATAATTCATAAAAAAATATTTATTTTTGTTGATTCTAAAAGAATTTTCATGTATACTTTCATCATAGAAATAATGTAAATTGGGCTATTATGCGATATTGAGATACATGTTTTTATCAGTGCAGGTTATAAATGGTTTGGGAGGTATTGATTCATGCGAATTTCGTTAAAAAGAATTCTAACTGCAATGCTGTCAGCTTTGTGCATTGCGACAATTTTCTTTTCGTCTTTATCTATCAGTTCGTCATCACAGGTAGCGGCTGCATCAACAAGCGCAGCAACTATGACAGGAGACTACGTCAATTTACGCAGCGGTGCAGGTACCAACTACTCTATTATCGGAAGTTTATCCAGCGGTGAGCTGGTAACTGTTTTGGATGACAGTAACCCAGATTGGGTTAAAGTACAAACTTCAAACGGCGCAATTGGATATTGCAGTAAAGAGTTTGTAAAAACGTTGTCTTCCGATGATGAAGCAGAGGAATTAATTGGTACCTTAACCGGTGACTATGTTAATTTGCGTGCAGGTGCCGGAACGGGACATGCTGTTATTGGAATGCTGTACTTGAATGATGAAGTAACAGTATTGGACGACAGCGACGCAAATTGGGCTAAAATACGAACCAAAGATGGCCAAGAAGGATATTGTTCCAAAGAATATTTACATATCACAAAAAAAGGTGAAACTGCACAAGGAACGGCCGTTACTACAGATGCATTAAATTTACGTAGTGGTGCCGGAACGGATTATCATGTAAAAACAGTATTGTCAAAAGGTACTACTGTTACTATTTTGGATAACAGCGATGTAAACTGGGCGAAAGTAAGAACGGCGGACGGTACAGAAGGTTACTGCAGTAAAGCTTATTTGGATATTGCAGGTTCTTCGGCGCAGGAACCTTCTTCACCTACACAGCAACCGGAACAAAACGAATCTGCATCCAATACTACAGAGCTTCAAGCTGTTTTAACCGGTAGTGATGTAAATTTACGCAGCGGTGCGGGAACCGGTTATTCCGTGATTGGCTCCTTATATCTGGGACAACGTGTAACCGTTATTGATAACAGTGATGCGAATTGGGCTAAAATCCGAACCGAAAGCGGACAAGAAGGCTATTGTACCAAAGAATTTTTACAAATTTCAGATGGTTCCGGTTCCAATGCAGGAGAAGAGGTCTCTATTGGAAAGGCAATTACAACAGACTATTTAAACTTGCGTTCAGGTGCAGGTTTAAATCACAATGTGTTAACAGTGTTGGCCAAAGGAGCCGTTGTAGATGTCATTGATAACAGCGATGGCACTTGGGTAAAAGTAAAAACAAACGACGGCACTGTGGGTTATTGCAGCAAAGATTATCTTCAAATGGAGGTTGCTCCTACCACCGTATCTCTCAGCGAAACTGAAAGAACGGTGACTGCGGGCGAATCTTTTGAATTTACTGCAACCATTTCCGACGAAAGTTTGCCAACAGCTGTTTCTACCAATGCAGGCGCAGTGCAAGTGACCTATCTTCGTCAAGAAGGAAATACACACATTTATCAAATTCAAGCTTTGCAGGCCGGTAACGCTGAAATTAGAATTAGTGCAAATGGCGCTTGTGCATCTTTGCAGGTAACTGTGGATGCAGCACAACAAGAGACCCAAGGTAAGCAAGCAACCGTCAATGCGGATTATTTGAATATCAGAAGCGGAAAAGGGACTGATACTTCCATTATCGGAGGTTTAACGCAGGGTTCCGTTGTTACTATTTTAGATAACAGCGATGCAAATTGGGTAAAAATCAGAACCGCGGGTGGTATTGAAGGCTACGTGGCAAGAGAATACTTAACAGGAGCAGAAACACCGTCAGAGCCGACCACACCTGAAACACCAAGCGAAACCACAACCGCAACGGTCAATGCAGATGTGTTGAATGTACGCAGCGGAAAAGGTACCGATACTTCTATCGTAGGAACAATACGTAATGGTGAGACAGTAACAGTTTTGGATAACAGCGATGCAACTTGGGTAAAAATTAAAACTTCAAGCGGCTTAGAAGGTTATGTACATAGAGATTATCTAAACTTTGGTTCTAACGCAGGTGGAGGAAGCTCCACTGTAAAATATGCACAGGTTACTGCGGACGTACTAAATGTACGCAGCGGTATGGGTACAGAATATAGCAAAATCGGTTCAGTATCTTACGGAGAAATTGTCGAAGTATTGGATGACAGCAATGCAGGTTGGGCAAAAATTAAAACTTCAAGCGGTCTGGAAGGTTATGTCTCAAAAGACTATCTTGGAGAGGTCGGGGAAAACAATGTAAGTAATTCTGTAACAATCCCTGCCGGAAAAACCTATTATGCAGCCTCCTCTTCGGGTTATTGGTACAGCAGCAATAACAGCGTTGCTACTGCTTCCAATGGTTATATTACAGCAGTTGCTCCCGGTACATGTACTATCACCGGCTCTAATGGAATTACATATTCCATTACTGTTACAGAAGGTGAGGCAGTACGTACTGCTTATGCATCACCAAATATTGCTGCGGTGGGTGAGACCGTAGAAATGGTAGCGGTTACAGATACAACACGTGATTCTGTACAGTTCCGCATCAGACAAAGTGATGGAACAACCAAAACAGTGAATGCATATGATTACACCACAGAATATTGTAACGGCACAACTACAAGAGTTTGGAAAGCTTCCACTACTTTCAGCAGCGCAGGTACACATCAAATTGAAGTATACTCTACGAAAAACGGTGTGATGAGCTCAACCGGTTATACTACAGATGCGTATACGGTTTGGAGTACAGGCGCCAACGAATCCTCTAATGAAACACGCCGTATCAGTGACGAAATGATTAATCTGATTGCCAGCTGGGAAGGTTACAGCTCCACAGTATATCCTGACAATTTGGCAGGAGGTATACCAACCATTGGTTATGGACAAACATTTGGTACAGGGGTACAGTTCTATAATAATATGTCTAAAACAGAGGCTTGGTCTTTGTTGGTGAAATCTATCAATGCAGGCAGCTATACTTCTGAAGTGAATCGTTTCTTGCAAAATAATGGTATCAAAGCAACACAGTCACAGTTTGACGCTTTGGTTAGCTTCTCTTATAACATTGGTTCCGGCTATTGGAATGGTACCTCACAAATGGATTTAAGAGAAATTATGCTAAATGCAGTTGTACCGCCAACCATTGCTGCCGGTACAAGTTTACCTGCCTCTGTTACATTCCAAGGAGCTCGTCTGTATAACAGTCCAAGTAAATCGGCATCTGTATTGAGGGCTGTAAATAATGGTACCAGTGTACAAGTATTGGAAGCAAGCTACGATTCTTCTATAAAATCAGGGTGGTATAAAGTACAACTTTCTGACGGTACGGTAGGCTATATGTGCTCCGGATATGTTCGTTTTGCTTCTAGTGTCAGCGTAACCCATGACCTAAATTATGTAGATGCACATGCATTTGGTTCTGAGATGTTGTTGTGGCACCATGCAGGTGGAAACTGCTATGCAGGTTTGGTTTACAGACGAATGGGTGAGGCGAAAGTGTTCAGCTACGGTGATTATGCAAGCGCTACTCCGGGTAATTATGAATATCAGAGAAACACTTACGGTTATGATATTCCTGATTGCATACGAGGCAATGGATGGATAAAATAGTAGAGGATGTATAAAAATAAACAATATTTGTACAGTTAAAAACTTGATTTTTTTATATAATTTGGTATAATATTGTCATATCTTTCAAAACTAGTGTGATATATAAAAAAAGGTTGACAGATAATGACTGAAACTGCGATAATTAGACAGACAGACAGTAGGTAAGTCTGCCCTTTCTGCATATACAATTTTATAAATCATGTAAAGGCATAGGAAATTCTTATAATTAGAGTTTCTTATGTCTTTTTGCGTTTTTACGCAGTTTGAAAGATATAAAAATCCTACATATTGGGAGGAAACTATATGAAAAATAAAGAAGTAAAAATTAGTGTTGTAGCTACAGCTGTAGCGCTGAGTATGACAACAGCAGTAAGTGTAGGAGCAGCAGTAAGTGCGCAAGAAAGCACCGGAATACCTAATACAGCAATGGCTGCATCATCGACTCCGACTGCAGATGTGGTGGAAGAAAACGGATTTCAATTTGATAAATCCACAGGAACTATTACCGACTATACAGGCAATGAAACAGGAACACTTACTATTCCAAGCAGTATTGATGGAGTTACAGTAACAAGCATAAAAGCGTATGCATTGGGAAGCGCAAAGATGAAAGAAGTAGTCATTCCAAATACCATTGAAACATTGGGCTTTGGTGTATTTCAAATGTGCTCTTCTCTGGAAAAAGTAACATTTGAATCCGGTTCTAAAGTGACTGAGCTGAAAGATTCTATGTTTTACCAATGTACCAAATTAAAAGAAGTTGTGTTTCCTGAAAACTTAAAATCTATTAAAGTACTTGCGTTTTATAAATGTACCAGCCTAGAAACTGTTACTCTGCCGGAAGGGTTTACGACTTTATACAATGCAGCCTTTTTAGATTGTACCAACTTAAAAACGGTAATTGTGCCGGATAGTTTGAATCATATGGTAATGAATCCGTTTGAAGGATGTACCAATTTGGAGACATTATCGGTTCCTTACCGTTGCTGGCAGTTTGGTATTGTAGCAGCTGAATGGACAGAAACATCAGTCATGCCATTAACAGATGCTGTCAATATGCAGACCTTATACATAGACCAGGTAGAAGGAAAATATGATTGGCATGAAAAAGAATTACCAAAGTCTGCAGCATATGAAACCATGAAAATTTATTTTAGAAAACCAACCATTCAGGTGACCGATGTAACAGTATCTGCGGATAAGCAAGGGTATGATGTAACAGCCGCTTTGGGAATCAATCATACAGACGGCTTTTCCTTTAATGGTACAATAAATACGCCGGATGGAAAAGAAACTCCCGCTACAGGAAATACAGTTGATGTTTCCTTTACTACATCTGAAACAAATTATCAAGTAATTGAGATGTATAAGGGATATGAAGATATGACATGGGATTTACAGATTGATGGTTTTAAAAACACATATGTAAATGCCGCAAATGAAAAAGCAATCGCTTACTTGAACAGCGAAACGAACTACTATCCAACGTTAACTGAATTAGGTTATGAAGATGATGCGAACTTTCTTGGCTGGAGTGAAACAGAAGGGGATACAACAACTGTATACAAACCGGGCGATTTAATTGACAATACTGCCACTGTCCGAGCAAATAATTCTGTAGGAAAGCGCTTGTATGCAGTTTACAATACAGAGCCAACAAATCCGGAACAACCAACAAATCCTGAAAATCCAACCGATCCCACTAATCCTGAAAATCCGACAAACCCGGAACAACCATCTAATTCCATGACACCGACCGATACCAACACACAAACAGGTAACGTTGCAATGGTGACTCCTCAAACAGGTGATGGTACAACAGTTGGTATATGGGCTTCTGTGATGGCAGTATGTGCAGGGGCAGTTGCATTTATCACAGGTAAAAAAATCAAAAGTAAAGTCAAATAAATCTGGTCCGACTGATTTGTCTGCTGTCATAATAGGTTAAATCATTACATGCATGAACAACAAAAAAGTACCGTATATTCATACGGTACTTTTTTCATGAAATATTTTTATTAATGTATTATATTTGTGTTTTTCATTATAGAATATTTAAATATACTTTTAATAACTCTCTTGCTCGTTGCAGATGTTCATGCCTGACGAAAAAGTCAGTTCCGAAAGGAGAGGAACCGCAGACTATTTGCAAATAGTCTCCGCTGCCACGACTTTGCTTTAAAAAGGGAATATGATTTTCCTCCAGAATACCTTCTATCAAACCTATTGTGATATTATCGGTTACGGTAGTCAGAAAAGCTGCTTCAGGCATAGGAGAAACAGGTTCTTTGTCACGAAACATGATGATTTCTTCCCTCCATCAAGAAACGTTTAAGCTTCTTGATTTAATTCATCGATTTTTGCGCGCAGTTTTAAAAAGTCCTCAAAAGCTGCCGGTTTATTGCTTGGATTTCGTAGTAATGCGGCAGGATGCAGAGTGGCCATCATAAGCACTCCGTTTTTTTCAAAAAATATACCGTGTTCTTTTGTGATTTTCATATCGGGTTTGATTAATTTCATGGCTGCAATACGTCCAAGACATACAATAATTTTCGGACGCATAATCATCACTTGATTTCTCAGCCAGTCAATACATGCTTCTTGCTCTTCGAGAAGTGGGTCACGATTTTTTGGAGGTCGGCATTTTACAATATTTGCAATATAAATATTTTTATTTCTGTCTAAATCAATTGCAGCAAGCATTTTATCCAAAAGCTGTCCGCTTCTGCCAACAAAGGGGAGGCCTTCCAAATCCTCATTTTCTCCGGGACCTTCTCCGATAAATAAAATATCTGATTGCGGGTTTCCCATTCCAAATACGACGTGTGTTCGGGTTTGGCAAAGCTCACATTTTTCACATGCTTTGCACGCGGTTTCCAGTTCTGTCCAGTTTGTATACATACATGCAGCCTTTCTTTCTGTGTTTACCTTCAAATTTTTTATATTATAGCATAGAAAAAATTGCAAAGCAATTTTTAACTTTGGAGCGCTAAAACGTTCTGGTTAACAATCAAAATCTTGAACATGGAAAGAGGTCCCTTTTCATATTAGATTTATTGTTTGTTGTAAGGTTGTGATAGCATAGAAACATAGCTATGAAATATCTAACAAATATAAAGTCTATTTTTTAGATATTTCATCTAGTATGTAAGTATTGCAATCTAAAGTAGAATCGGGTAAAATAACGTTATCGAAAATAATGTATGATAATAGGGAGTGTGTTTCATTTGAAAATTCTTGTAGAAACATCAGCACGTCATGTACATATCAGTAAAGAGCATTTGGCAATTTTATTTGGCGCGGATGCAGAATTGACTGTGAAAAAAGAGTTATCTCAACCGGGTCAGTTTGCTTGCAATGAACGTGTAACAATCGTAGGACCAAAAGGAGAAATGGCAAACGTTTCTATTTTAGGACCAACACGTCCGGAAACCCAAGTGGAATTATCACGTACAGATACAAGAAAAGTTGGTATTGACGCACCAATTCGTGAATCCGGCCAATTGGAAGGTACTCCCGGATGTAAATTAATTGGTCCCAAAGGAGAAGTAGAGCTGACTAAAGGTGTGATTGTGGCAAAACGTCATGCACATATTCCACCTGATGTAGCGGAACAATGGGGTATAAAAGACCAACAAATTGTTTCTCTAAAAGTAGGGGACAACGAACGTTCTTTGATTTTTGGAGACGTAGTTGCACGTGTAAGTGCAAGCGCAGGCTTGGCTGTACATATTGACACAGACGAAGCAAACGCAGCAGGATTAAACGGCGCAGTAGAGGGAGAAATTATTTTATAATTACTTGCTGAGTGGAAGTGTATGGAAAAGATTCTGATACCGTAATAAGGAACATCGGAATCTTTTTCTATGTCAATTTTAATATTGAAAGGTTTGGCATGGTTTTTTCGTAGATTTCCTATTGCCTTTTTGCAATTTATACGTTATAATATAGCAGTTAGCTTATTTATTTTTTAAAAGCAAGGCAGAAATGCGTGCAATAGGATATGCGGGCGAGCGGGCTCTGCGCGATAGAGCATCGTGAACCATGTCAGGCGGGGAACCGAGCAGCATTAAGCGAAGGTCTCTGTGCGATGCAGGTGGTCTGTTCGTTCGCATATCCTAGTGCATAGTTTTTCGCCTTGCTTTTATATTTTTTCAGGCGTTTTTAGAAAAGGTGGTGTTCGTTTGTACCGCGTTTTATATCGAAAATGGCGTCCTAAAACATTTGAAGATGTTACGGGACAACCTCAGGTAACCCAAACATTAAAACAAGAATTGGTTGCAGGGAGAATTGCACATGCTTATTTGTTTACCGGTTCTCGCGGTACAGGCAAAACAACGTGTGCGAAAATATTGGCTAAAGCCATCAACTGTTTGAATCCGATAGACGGTGAGCCTTGCGGTACATGCGAAATTTGTCGCGGTATTGATGAAGGCTCTGTTACAGATGTGGTGGAAATAGATGCTGCCAGCAACAACGGTGTTGATAATATTCGTATGCTGCGGGAAGAAGCGGGTTTTACACCTGCAATGGCAAAGTATCGTGTATATATCATCGACGAAGTACACATGCTTTCCATAGGCGCTTTTAATGCACTTTTGAAGACTCTGGAAGAGCCTCCCGCACATGTTGTGTTTATTTTGGCAACGACAGAAGTGCACAAAATGCCGGCAACGATTTTATCACGTTGTCAAAGATTTGAATTCAAACGGATTTCTCCTGATGACAGTGCTCAGCGGCTGTGCTACATTGCAAGAGAAGAAGGAGCTGATTTGGATGACGAGGCAGCGCTTTTAATTGCACGGTTAGCCGACGGCGCTTTGAGAGATGCCCTTTCTATTTTAGACCAATGTATTGGCGTAAGCAATCATGTTACAACAGAGGTTGTTTGCAGTACAGTGGGAATTGTAGGAAGAGAGCATCTGTATCAGCTGGTAGACGCAGCTGCATCGCAAAATTCGGCAAAGGCTTTGGAATTGATTGACCAATTGTATCGTGGCTCCAAAGATATGGCGCGTTTATGTGAAGAGTTGTCTGTTTATTTCAGAAATATGATGCTAATTAAAACCATGAAAGATGCAAGAGCGTTCATTCCTGTATCGGAAGAGGAGTTTCAGTCTTTGACAAAACAGGCCCTTTCACTGTCGCTGACCGCCATCTTGCACGGATTGGATACTATCCAGGATGCTTTGGAAAAAATATACCGCGGCGCAAACGCAAGAATTACATTTGAAATGACCATGATTCAGCTTTGTACGCCGCAATTGGATACCAGTGCAGAGGCATTGCTCAGAAGAATTAATGCTTTGGAACGCAAAGCAATTGCTCCAACCGCAGCTTCCTCTGTATCGGCGGAAAACGATGGTGTTGCAGCACAGCAAGTAACCGCTCCTGCGGTAAGCAGTGATGTTGCGATACAGCAAGCAGCGGCTTCTGCGGCAAGCAGTAATGTTACGGCACAGCAAGTAACTGTTCCTGAGGTAAGCAATGATGTTGCGGTACAGCAAGTCACGACGTCTTTGGAGACAGCAAGCAGCAGCTCTCAGGAACCAATATCCAAAGTTCCATCGGAAGCAGTTGTTCCAAACACTTTGAAAACAGATGGTATTTCTTCAAGTTCGATTACAAATGTTGAGGAATTGCCTGCGAACATGCAAACAACAACGGCAAAGCGAATTACCATTTCTCAGGAACCTGCTCAGCAGGTATCGGAAGAGACGGTTGTGACACATCCCAAAGTTGGCGGTTCTGCGCATGTATTGGAAGAATGGCCCGAAATTCTACAGATTTTAGGTGGATATTCCAAAGCAATTGCCACCGCATTTACAGGTACCAATGCATTTGTAAGCGGAGATTATGTTTTGATAGATGCACCGTCCGATTCTATGGCTTTTGAATTATTGCGGAAATCATCTCAAAGGGAACAAATGAGAGAGGCAATACGACAGGCTACAGGTAAAGTGTACAAGTTAGGACCGTACAGAAAAAAAGAGGATACTCATACAGTAAATTCAGACCCGTTAAAGCAGCTTGCAGAACAAGCAGAACAAGCGGGAATTGATGTTCAAATAAAATAGAATGAAACAATTTGGAGGAATATAACATGAAAGCAAGATTACCACAAGGATTCAGCAATGGCGGAGGTACAAATTTACAGCAATTGGCACGCCAAGCGCAAAAACTGCAGGAAGAAATGGATGCGGCAAACTCTGAATTGGAACAGAAAGAATATTCTGCAACCGTTGGTGGCAACGCAGTGACAGCAGTGGTAACAGGTAAAATGGAAGTGAAATCTCTTGAAATTAAGCCTGAGGTTGTAGACCCTGAAGACATTGATATGTTGTCTGAATTGGTAATTGCAGCGGTAAATGAAGCAATTCGAGCTGCTTCAACAGAAAAAGCAGAGACTATGGAAAGATTATCCGGTGGTTTAAATATGCCGGGTATGTTCTAATCTATGGCATCTTATCATGTCGCTCCTCTGGCTCGATTGGTGGAGCAGTTTGAGAGTTTGCCGGGAATCGGTCATAAATCAGCCCAGCGTTTGGCTTATTATGTTTTGGGTATGCCGAAGGAAAAGGCAGAGCAATTTGCAAATACAGTACTGGAGGCTCGAAATGCCATTCACTATTGTAACGTATGCTGTAATTTAACCGACCAAGAACTTTGTCCTGTATGCAGGAATGAGGAAAGAGACCGTTCTATTATATGTGTGGTGGAAGACCCAAGAGATGTATTTGCTTTAGAAAGAACAAACGAGTTTCACGCTACATATCATGTGTTGCATGGCGCCATTTCTCCTTTGGCAGGAATTGGCCCTGACCAGCTGTGCATTAAAGAACTACTGGACAGAGTGAAAAATCCTGAAGTAAAAGAAGTAATTATGGCAACAAATCCGACTGTAGAAGGCGAAGCAACTGCCATGTATATTTCCCGTTTATTAAAGCCATTGGGAATCAAAGTAACACGTTTGGCATATGGAATTCCCGTAGGTGGAGATTTGGAATATGCGGATGAAGTTACATTATCACGTGCTTTAGAGGGCAGAAGCGAGTTATGAAAAGACACCAACTGAAAGTCAGTTGGTGTCTTTTATTATTTATTATGCTTTTTTTCTTTTAATTGTTCAAACTCGTGCTTCATCTTAGCGCGTCTTTCTTCTGCTTTCATTTTTCGCTCTTGAGATTTTTTCTCTCTCAACTCTTTTTTTGCTGTTTTTTCAAATTCTTCTTGCAGTACACGCGCTGTTTCAATTTCTTGTTCCAAAATAGCAGCGTCCCATCTGGTGATGGATACATCTTGGAATGTGTTCAGCACATTGTCAAAATACATTGTGTTATCTTCTTGTACAAATGCAATCAACGCAGTGTCTCCATCACACAATATGCAAGATACTCGTTCTATCATAGAATTATTTGTATCAATATCTCCTAAATCTATGGAGCTGCCAATTAAAGTACCGATGCCTCCGCCTAACAGAATACCCAAGGGGCCTCCCAGTATACCGATTAAAGCACCTATCAGTCCTCCGCTTATGGTGTCATCACTGGTTTTCATTCCGGTATCAAACTCATCTTCCAGCTGTACATTGTTACCCATTTTTTTGACAATTGCCATTTGAGAAACCAAATAACCGGACAATTCTGTAGTTCCGTCTTTTATTCTTGAGAACGCTTGATAAGCTTCACTTTCTACCGGAAATACAGCTACTACAACATTTTCCATATCCTGAAACCTCCCTATGATATATCCCTAGTTATTTCATATAAATTTAGTATACTCTCATATGCGATAAAGTCAAGATATACAATGTTACTATTTTATGAATATTTTATAAAGTAAAAAATGGGCATATTTCATAAAAATAAAACTTTTACTTTATACAAGTTGCTTGCTATCTGACAAAGGGGAGGTTATCCAATAAAAATTTGTACCCAATAGCTTACGCCCTGATATTGTACAACACCTACGACCATTCCGGTGAATTGAGCACTCAATATATTGGCGCGATGTCCCGGTGAGTTCATCCAAGCATTCATGACTTCCTCTGCATTTTTTTGCCCGCTGGCAATATTTTCTCCAATTGCGTAGTAATTTACAGTTACGGCCGTAAAGCAACTGGAACCGTCCGGGCGCGTATGGGAGAAAGTGGAGATGATTTCGTTGGCTCGAATATTTGCGGCGTCTTGTACATCGTTACGGTACGTAAGTTCGGCAAGACCGTTTTCTTTTCTTCTTTGATTTACCAATTGAAATACCTGACTTCCCTCATTTGTAACGGTTATCGGTGGCGTTTCTTCCACAGGTGGTGTTTCTTCCACCGGTTCGTTGTATTGAGGAGGTGCGACGCTCTGTGTGTTGGATGGGGGAAGGATAGTATTTTCAGGTATGGACTCTTTTGCCGAAGATTCCGAAGATTCTATGATTTGTTGATGATTTTCAGGCGGGGTGCTCTCAGTGCTTGCTTCAGATTGATTGTTTTCCTCCGATGAACTTTCAGATTCCTCGCTTTCCGAAGAGACAATCTCTGATGAATTCAAGTCCAATACATCAGATGATATATGATCTTCATGGACAACGTTATTTTGAGAACAGCCTGTGAATAAAAGTGAAATTAGACACAAAGCAAATAGGATTAACACATTTTGTTTCATAAGACACTCCTTTATGATGGTATTTCCAAAAAATCAGTGATGTGAAAATGGTAACATATCATTATAAAAAATCAATATAGCTTTCCCATAAAAATAAAATCAATTCTTTAAAACGATTTTGAAAGTATCTTCAGTTTTCTCTTCCGCAATTATAATAAAACTTTCTTAAAAAGGTGAGTATGATAATTGAATATATGTTGATTACCATAAAATTTTCCGATATAGCTTGGTATATCTTTGGTTATTTTCATTACTTCTGAGACAACTGTGATGTCAAATGATAACTGTAGGATAAAGTTATGAGAAACGTTGATAAAAAAGATATTGCTACAAACGAGAGAACAGAACCATACACAAATAAAGAGTCCTGAGTATCGAGGTTCTCAATTAGAAGGATATCGTTATCTAGCGTTATTCATCTAATTTAGTGCTAAACGTGAATCCCTATACGAAAACAAATATAGAGACTAGACCAATGATAATTTTGGTGGAGCAACACAGACAAAAATATTTTACTTTGCAGGTAAATTTCCAATGACAATATGATTCTACTAACCGACTATGGTTCACAAATAAATTTGTTAAAAAGAATTCATGTATTCCATAAATTTTTTGTAATCATTCGTTAACCTATTAATTAAAATTTACGTATAACATTATGTAACTATATAAATACTTTTTTGCTATTTCTTTAGCGTCATCCCATCCTATCAGTATTTCTGACTTAGAGTTCTCAATTAAGTTAGAGAGGTTCTCTATTTTATCAATAACATTATCTAAGGCAAAATAAATTGTTTCAGTGAATTTATCATTTATAAATTCTTCGTTGTCCTTTCCAAATGGTTTATAATGTACTGCTTTATTACGGGCGCTGTTTACCTGCTTAATCCAACTTTGAAGTTTCTTATCAAAATCTACATTTTATACATCCATGTAATTTTATCAACTAAGGTGGAAGAATTGATAGAATGTTCAATATCATTTTTTGTCATTCTGTATTTAAAATCTAACACTTGTATGTAATATTCATTTAACAAATGTTCAATATAGGTTCCTACAAGAATAATAGCGGTTTCATTTCTATTGTTTTTTATCTCAGATTTAATTCCATCCTTTAGTTCATCGTAATAAGTCACCGAATAACGCAACCTATCTACTATTTCTTCAAGATTTTCTGCAACTACTTGTCTTATAAAGTCTACATCATCAAATTTAGTAATTTTATGTTTTATTAAACAATAATGAATAATGTGTGGAGAAGCTAGCTTTAGTAATTCTTTTTCAAAATCTATCATAATTTACCTCCATTTAAACTTAATATAACATATTAAGTTTAAATGCCCAATTACCTATAATTATTTTGAAAAAGAATAAATTCGAACCCATTACCAATCGGAAACGAATTCGAATTTCTTTGTTGTGGATTTATGCTGTAAAAAATATCCGCTGCAAACGCGAGTGAAAAGGCAAAAAAATGAGTCCGGAATGCGACTTGCGTCCAGACTCAGTCTTGTGGTGGAGGCGAGGGGAATCGAACCCCTGTCCGAAAATCACTTGCCAAAGCTTTCTACGAGTGTATCCAATTATTTAACATTCCCGCATCTTACCGCTAATTGGAAAGCTGAAAGAATTGGTAGCCTTTGAGTCATGATCAAGTGAAAGGCGTCGCTTGATTCACGTGCACCACTCATCGACATCTCAATTCAGGCCGTGGTACTCCTAAATGAGACGGCAGCCTTAATTAGGCTGCGTACGCAACTTGTTTGTTGTCGTTTAATTTTAAAAATACGGCGTTTTCAGTGGGTCCGCACCACTACTCGCTTACTAAGGTTCACAATCCCCGTCGAAACCTTTACGCCCCCATATAGAGCGATAGGAGATATCCTATCGATTTTTTTCTTTCATAGCACGTTCAATATCACGTTTGGCAGCCTTAGCGGCTAAATCCTGACGTTTGTCATAGAGTTTTTTGCCTCTGCATAAGCCTACTTGAACTTTTACTTTTGAATTTTTAAAGTAAAGGGAGATGGGAATCAAAGAATATCCTTCTTGCTTTACATGACCGTATAAGCGCATAATTTCTCGTTTATGAGCCAATAACCGTCTTACTCGCATAGGGTCTTTGTTAAATATGTTTCCCTGTTCATAAGGGCTGATATGCATGCCATTTATAAACAATTCACCTTTGACAATCGAACACCAGGAATCCTTTAAATTTACTCTTCCTTGACGCAAGGATTTTACTTCTGTTCCAAACAGCTCAATGCCTGTTTCCAGGCTTTCCTCTACAAAATAGTCATGGTAGGCTTTTTTATTTTGTGCAATTGTTTTTGTTGATGCTTTTTCTGCCATAAAAACGCCTCCTTGCTGTATGTTGTAGCATATCATACTTGGGGCAACCTTGTCAATGTAAGCGCATAAAACCCCGTTTATTTGACAATTTATTTCAAACTTTGCTCCTTAAAATAAAAAATATAATACAAATAGTATATTTTATATTTATTTTTACAGATGATTATGGTATCATTTTATTTGTAAATAACATGCAAAGGGGGAGACGAACTTGGAAGGTGAAGTGATTGCGGCAAGAACCATGAACAGTTTATATATTTGGTTAGATATTGCTTATCTTATGATGTTACTGGGCGTGTTGCTATGGACCAAGCGCAGACAAGCTGTGATTGCGGGACTCATCGGAGGAGCTTTGTATTTTGCGGTAGATTACGGTATGTTCTATTTGCTTCTGGGAACACGGCAAGTAGTTGGAGCAGATCCGTTTTGGTTTTTGCTATGGCTTTCCATCAGTTACGGATTTACAAATTTCGTATGGATATGGCTGTGGCTGGACCGCGATGGACATACCTTAGAATGGTCAATCTTAATTGTTGCAGGTTGGTTGGCTACTGCACTGCTGTCACAAAACTTTGGAAATCAATTTTCGCAAATTTCTATTATGCGGGGTACCAATGATTATCATGGAATTATGGCTTTGATTTTGGTCATTGGATACGGCATTGTATGTATTTATAACATTCGATTGAAAGATAAAACAAAAAAGATTCCCGTCTTATGGATTCTGGCCATTGGCATTTTGGTTCAATTCAGCTGGGAATTTGTTTTAAATATAACAGGAATACGCAATCAGAGTTTGCAAACTTTAATTGTCAATTCTCTGCTTGAAACCAATTTGGGATTGCCGTATCTTTATTTTATCCATCGTGCCGTTCATAAAAGAAGAGATGAGGCGTTACATAAACAATTGCCTGACAACGAAACTGTTTTTACATCGTAGATACTTGCCGTATCAAACCGACAAATATATTTGTCGGTTTTTTTACGTCCATAAAAATTGTTAGGAGTGAAATGAGATGTTTCAGCATAAGTATGTATAACATTCTTATGAAAGGAGTTTTTTATGAGACGTATCCCTTTAGAAGAGGCAGCTTTCAAAGTATGCGAGCAAAGCTCAGTGCCACCCCTTATTTTTCAATTACCTCCTGCAAAAGGCAGAAAACAACTGGAAGACCAGCAAAATTCCCCTGTAAATATGTATCCTGCCAATATTCAGTGTGAGCAAATTCAAATCAATGGAGGGGAAGAAATTACCACTTATTTTATCACTCCAAAAGAAAACACTTCCGTAAAAAGTATTATTTTTTATATCCATGGTGCGGGGTGGGTGTTTGGCAGTTTTCATACCCATGAAAAATTAGTTCGAGAATTGTCTGCACGTACCAATTCTTTGATTGTATTTCCGGAATATACGCGTTCGCCCGAAGTTAGATTTCCAACCGCAATTCATCAATGCTATTATCTATTATGTCGCCTTCCTCAATTAATAGGAAAAAAATACCCCAATATTGATTTCCGTACACTGACAGTCGCAGGAGACAGCGTTGGAGGGAATATGGCAATTGCTATGACGCTCTTGGCGAAAGAAAAGTGCGGTCCCAAGATTCATAAACAATTGCTCTATTATCCTGTAACGAATGCTTGTTTTCAAACAGAGTCCTACCATAGATTTGCAAGAGGATACTATCTGTATCGCGCAGGAATGGAATGGTTTTGGAATCAATATTTGCCTGTATTAAAACAACGCAGTCATATTTTATCTTCACCGCTGAGGGCCTCTGTACATCAATTGAAAAGTCTTCCGGATGCCATGATTATCAATGGAGAAGCTGATGTACTGAAAGATGAAGGAGAAGCCTATGCAAAAAAATTAATGCGTGCAGGAGTCAATGTAACCGCAGTACAAATTCAAGGAACCATCCATGATTTTGTCATGCTGAATGTATTGGATCAGACAAATGCTTGCAGAACGGCAATGAATTTGTCCACAGACTGGATTTGTCAGAAAAATGCTGTGTTGTTAGATAATAGATAACACAGACGGTTGACTGTGCCGGTAGATTTTTTTCGAGAAATATGATAAAATTAATAAAATATAGTTTGCAGTAGGGGACAGTATGAAGCGAAATTATCAAAAAGAATTAGAGGAAACATTACAAAAATTACAGGCGGAAGGAAAGCGGCCCGTATTGGTATTGCATTGTTGCTGTGCACCGTGCAGTACTTATGTTTTAAAGTATTTAGCCCAATATTTTATCATCAAAATTTTATTTTATAATCCCAATATTTCTCCGAAAGAAGAATATTACCGTCGATTGGATGAGCTGCATTCTTTGCTCAAGCAAATGCAGTTGGAGCAAGAGATTGAAGTCATAGAGACAGAATACCATCCGGAACAGTTTTATCATTGCGCCGGTGGCTTGGAACATGAACCGGAAGGCGGGGAGCGTTGCAAAAAATGCTTTGAATTAAGGTTGGCAGAAGCGGCGCAGAAAGCCTCTGAATTAGATGCAGATTACTTTACCACTACTTTGACCATCAGTCCGCATAAAAACGCAAATTTATTAAATGAGATAGGGCAGTTATTGGGTGAAAAATATCATATACCATACTTGTGCTCCGATTTTAAGAAGAAAGAAGGATTTAAACAATCCCTTATGTTATCCCAACAGTATGGGTTATATCGACAAGACTATTGCGGATGTATTTTTTCCAAAAAGGAAAGAGAGCAGCAAAGAAAAGAAGCACAGTCATCTTTGATGGAATGGGATAAAAAAGAGGAACGACTTTGAACATCGTTCCTCTTTTTTTATGGTCTGTGAAAATGCGGTTTTTCGCTTAGTTGTTGATTGATAAATGAATGGAACTGAGCCACTACTTGCTTTTCTTTCTCCGATAAGGCTTCACTTGCAGAAGAGGTATTCAGGTGTTCATATAATTCAGTTGCTATTTTAATTGGAACAGCTGTTAATACATGTAGATTTTCAGCGCTGGATACTTTGCAAGCTTTCAGTACACATTTAGGAGCCATAACCAATGCAGCTAATTTTTGTGCCTGTTCGCGGTCGGAATCCATATTTTCGCTTTGTAAAATGAACTGGCAAATATCCGTACAATTTTCAAATTTTTCATGTTCAAAATTGTTCAGATAGTCAACACGATTTACCTTTGCCAAATGTGTAATTTTAATAGGTAGTGTATCAAATTCACCCTCTATTAAAATATTTAGGGCTAATTCTTCCAGTGTTTGATTTAGCATATTGTTTCCTCCTAATTCTTTTCTTTTATTTAGTATATAATTTGATTATAATCTATAATTATGTCTAAATTATGTTTTTTCCTAATTTTTTTATTTGTAACCAATTTTTGTAAGATGCAATATAGTAAACAATAGTTGTAAATCAATAACAGTTGGGGGGCATTTTATCTATGGAAGGATTATTCATTGGTATTTTTTGTTTCGTTATGTTGAGTGTGTTTTATTCTTTTGTGAAAAAACAAAACAGTTGTTTTATGGAAAAAGTTTGGCCGGTATTTTTCATAGTAGGAATTGGCAGTATGATTGGTGCGGTATTTGTGAAAGAGTGCGTATGGTCGGCTATGCTTGCGATAACAGGAGTTATGTTTTTGTGGAGCATGAGCGAAATCCAGGAGAAAAACAGCTATCAACTGTATGAAACGCTACATATTAACGATGTGGAATTCTTATGCAGTCCCAGAGAAGAAAATCAGAATTCAGAGGTTTAAGTATCGGCTGCCATTGGCAGCTGTTTTTTTTCATTGTAAAATTTATAAATCGTTTAGAATTTTTTTATTGTATTGTTAGCAAGATATGGTATAGTAAATATGACAATCAATCCGTATGTGTTGATACATACAAAATAACAGAAAAGGTGATATGATGGAAGAAAAGCAGAGACTGCATCCGGATGCAAAAACCGGCTTAACATCTCAGCAAGTTGCCAGTCAAAAAGAAAAGGGACTAAAAAATGAGGCAACGGAAAAAATATCAAAATCCACAGGACAAATTATTAAAGATAACGTTTGTACTTTATTTAATTTATTCAATTTAATTATTGCAATTGCTTTGGCCTGTGTTGGTGCCTTCAGCAATTTATTGTTTATCGTTATCATCATTGCCAATATTTTAATTGCGATTATTCAGGAATTGCGAGCAAAAAAATTGGTGGATAGCCTTTCCTTGCTTTCTGTTCCGCATGCCAAAGTAATACGTGACGGAAAAGAACGGGAAGTTCCGGTGGAAGATTTGGTTTTGGATGACGTGATTTGCCTATATGCAGGTCAGCAAATTTGTTCAGACGCCATTATTTTAGAAGGTGAAGCGGAAGTAAACGAATCTTTGCTGACAGGTGAATCCGACCCAATCAATAAAGTGCCGGGTGACCAGGTATTATCCGGCAGCTTTGTTATCAGCGGTAAGTGTTATGCAAAAGTGGAGCATGTAGGTAATGACAACTATGCCACACATATTGCGCATGAAGCCAAAAAAATGAAACAAGTACATTCCGAATTGGTTACTTCTATGAGAAAAGTAACCCGTTTTACAGGATTTTTAATTATTCCTTTAGGCATTGTATTGTTTTTGGAAGCATTTTTCTTGCGCGGCGGAGACCCTACCACTTCTGTTGTTTCCACAGCAGCAGGTTTGCTCGGCATGCTGCCCAAGGGTCTGGTTCTGTTGATTAGCATTAGCTTAGCTGTTGGTGTAGGCCGTTTGGCAAAGCGTAAAGTGTTGGTACAAGAACTGTACTCCCTTGAAACACTTGCCCATGTGGATGTGCTTTGTTTGGATAAAACAGGTACTATTACAGAAGGCAACATGAAAGTAGAGACAGTTTATCCTTTAAGAAGAGAAGACGATATTGCTTGGTTTGATGATGTCATGGGGTCTTTTTTACATTACACCGATGATAATAATGCAACATTTCAAGCGATTAAAGGATATTATCAAGAATGTAAACGCTATGCACCCGTACAAAAAATCCCATTTTCATCTCAAAGAAAATGGAGTGCAATGACATTTGAACAATTCGGTACACTTGTTCTGGGAGCACCTGAAAGATTAACCAATTCACAGCTTCCCGAAGAAATACAGCTGGAGATTCAGAACGGAAACCGTGTCATTTTGGTAGGAATGACAAAGGATAACGTTACTGCAGACGGACCGCTGACGGGAGTAGTACCGTTAAAAGCAATTGTGATTACCGACCCTATTCGTGAAAACGCAAAAGCAACTTTTGACTACTTTAAACGTGAAGGTGTTGCAATTAAAGTAATTTCAGGTGACAATCCGGCAACAGTTGCTGCCATTGCCAAAAAAGCCGGTTTGGAAGGTGCTGAAAATTACATTGATATGAGCACCATTCAGACAAAAGAAGAGTTGGTAAAAGCGGCAAATCGTTATTCTGTTTTTGGTCGTGTATCACCGCAGCAAAAGAAAATGTTGGTGGAAGCCTTGCAGAAACACGGTCACAAAGTGGCAATGACCGGAGATGGCGTCAACGATATTTTAGCATTGCGTGAAGCAGACTGCAGTATTGCGATTGCAGAAGGCAGCGATGCAGCCAGACAAGTGTCGCAATTGGTGTTGCTTAATTCGGATTTTTCTTCTTTACCGCAAGTGTTGGCTGAAGGAAGACGTGTTGTAAATAATATTACACGTGTTGCAGGTGTTTTCTTTGTAAAGACCATTTATTCCGTTTTGTTATCCATCATTTGTATCTGCACCAATCAACCATTTCCGTTCTTGCCAATTCAAATTACCTTGATTGACTTGGCCATTGAGGGATATCCGGCATTCTTTATGTCCTTTGAGCCGGATGGAAGAAAGGTAACTGGTCGGTTCTTACCGTCAGTATTCAGGCGGGCAATTCCAAATGCGGTTGCAACCACCATTGGCGTGGTAGCATTGTTTCTCATAGCGCCGTTATTTGGTGTTTCTCCCGAACAAACCAATACCATTATGTATCTTTTGGTTGGCTTTGTTGGCATTACAGCTGTATTTAAGGCTTGTTGTCCATTTAATCCATTGCGCGGATTTTTATTCTTGTCCATGACATTTGGATACTTTGCTGCAGCATATATTTTCAAAGGTTTACTGGAATTAACCATGCCTTCCAGAACCGCACTTCTTATTTTTGTTATTGCGGCTGTTGCAAGTATTGTAATAGAACGTATTGTTGCATTGATTACCAATGCGATTTTTAAAAGTTCTATGTCCAATAAAAAAGCAAAACGATATGCGAATCAGAAACGATGAAAAAAGCGCCGTTTAACGGCGCCTTTTTATTTGTATTTGTTACCCAAAGCCAGTGCCTTTTACAAAGGTGTAGAGCTTGTTTTATGTTGAAATAACCTTGTAACAGTAGCAAAATAAACATAGAAAGGAACGTTTTCCATGTTCAAAATTTTGGTTGTTAGGAGAACATTTTAGTTTTTTATAGTTAAACATGCAAAGCAATTTCTTTTATGCTATAACAACCTAGCTGACGAAAGGCATTTCCGAATATTCCCAAAAGGGCACCTTAATATAACCTAAGAGAGACGATAAAAAAGACTCAGTATAGAGCATAAATAGGCTCTGTACCGG
>OGYG01000192.1_pt1 | contig 67741 bp, 52 predicted proteins | sample 1576481 | NCBI WGS metagenome assembly OGYG01 (sample SAMEA3541497, study PRJEB24748) | human gut metagenome | biome: human gut; feature: human-associated habitat; material: faeces | place: China | collected 2012 | reverse complement strand
GGAAACCAAAAGGGTAGACACCTGCGGTTTCTACCCTCTTGGGACTCCCGTTTCCCTTTGGGAGAGCACGGCGAAATTTGCAGAGCTGAGACTATGGGGGAACGGCCGTACTGTTCATCTTCCGTAGGGGCGGCCAATGGCCGCCCATTTCTCAACCGCAGATGCTCAAGCTGTTTTCTGACTGCTACACAGATCGGCGACTCTACGCTGGGTGCGGCATAACAGTGCCGCACGAATCGTTAGTCTGGAGATTGTAGACAGCACCTGCGAATATAGACACTTGGTAACATTTATCTTCGTAGGTGCCGTCTGTGATAACACGCTAACGAATTGCGCGACACGGGTATGTCGCGCCTGCTGGAAGTAGCCGGTCTATGTAGCAGTAATCCATCCGGGAACTGCAAATATTTTACGAAACAAACGCAAGAGTAACCCGACTGTCGTACCCCTATTTTCGCAGCGGTCGCCGGTCTCTGGTCTGCGCCAGACTATGACAGGAAACGGGTGATTCACAAGAGGGTAGAAACCTTGGTGTCTACCCTCTTGTGCGCCCGCGCGGCGTCAGCGCAGATTTCGTTCGCTTCGCAAGCGATAACTCATAAAATCAGCACAGATTTTGCAAAAGACGCAAAGAAAGGAGCCTCCGGCCATGCTGACTTACCACCTTAAACCGCACGATCAACAGCCACTCTACGAGCAGCTTTACCACGCTGTCCGCGCGGACATCATGTCAGGCGCCTTGCCCGGCGGCACGCGCCTGCCGAGCAAACGCCAGCTGGCGGCCAATCTGCGCGTCAGCCAGATCACCGTGGAAACCGCCTACGGCCAGCTTGCCGCCGAAGGCTACATCGCCTCTGCGCCAAGGCGCGGCTACTTTGTGCAGGAGCAGCTTGCCGTGCCGATTTCCGAGCCGCAGGAGCCATCCACACCGCCTTTGCCGCCGATTTCCGCCTATGAGGAGACCTATCCTTACGATTTTCGCACGGATTTTGTCGATAACGGCTGCTTTCCGTTCTCCACATGGGCGCGGCTGTCGCGCAGTGTGCTGAGCGAATACTCGAGTGCGCTGCTCCGTGCGACCGACCCGTGCGGCGCGGCGGAACTTCGAGAGGAGATCGTGCGATACCTGCACGACTTCCGCGGCATCAACGTCTCGCCGGACAACATCCTGATCGGTGCAGGCTCGGAGTATCTGATGCACCTTGTCATTCAGCTGCTCGGCCGCGACCGCGTGTACGCGCTCGAGAACCCCGGCTACCGCAAGCTGTACCAGATTTTCGCAGTGAACGGTGTGACCGTGCGTCCGACACCGCTGGACAAGCACGGTCTGCGTGCTGACGCGCTGGCCGCGTGTGACGCATCGGTGGTATACCTTACGCCGTCGCACCATTTCCCGCTGGGCACGGTTATGACGGCTGCCCGCCGACTGGAAATCCTCCGCTGGGCGTCGGAAGCCCCCGACCGCTACATCATCGAGGATGACTACGACAGCGAATTCCGCTATGCCTCACGCCCGATTCCGGCGTTGGGTGAGCTGGACAGGACCGGACGCGTCGTGTACGTCAACACCTTCGCGAAAAGCCTTGCCCCCGGACTGCGCATCGGCTATCTGGTGCTGCCGAATGCGTTGATGGCGCGCTATCGTGAACGGTTTTCGCGGTACTCATCTACCGTGCCGAGCTTTGACCAGCACACGCTGGCGGCCTTCATGCACACCGGCGGCTTCGAGCGGCACATCAGCCGCAGCCGCAAGGTCTATCAGGCACGCCGCGACGCGCTTATGGCCGCACTTGACCGCGAGCTGGCCGACCTGCCGCATGAGGTCTCGCGCTCGGAGGCCGGTCTGCATCTGCTGCTGCACATGCGCAACGGCATGCTCGAGCACGAACTTATTGAGCGTGCAAAGGCGGTCGGTGTGCGTGTTTACCCGCTTTCGGCGTACTATACGCCGCCGGTCAAGCCACCGCGAGCAACGCTTGTGCTCGGCTATGCCGGTCTGACCGAACAGCAAATCGGCGAGGCGGCAAAGCTGCTCAAGCAAGCCTGGACAAAATAAATGCAACCCGAAGTGCGATAAATTTCTGCGAAGATTTGTAGCACTTCGGGTTTTTATTTCGTATTACCGGTGAAAGGAGGATGGAGCATGACCACAAAAACACCCGAACAACTCGTCAGCGTCTACGGCGACATGGTATACCGATTGGCGTATGCGCAGACGCGCAGCCGTCACGACGCGGACGATATTTTTCAGGAGGTCTTTCTCCAGACTGTGCGTAAAAAGCCGGTTTTCGACAGCGAGGAGCACGAAAAGGCATGGCTGCTGCGGGTGACGCTCAACTGCCTGAAAAGCCACTGGCGCATGGCATGGCGGCGGCACGACACACCGCTCGATGACCGCATTCCATTTCCCGAGCCGGAGGACAGCGCACTGGATGAAGCTCTGCGGCGGCTGACGCCTAAATACCGCGCGGCAGTGCATTTATTCTACTACGAGGGTTACACCGCAGAGGAGATTGCGCGCATGAGCGGGGAAAAACCGTCCACGATACGCACACGGCTGACGCGCGCACGGGCACAGCTGCGCGAATTGATGAAAGGAGAACTGGACGATGGATTTTCACAAGCAGTACCGCGGCATGAATGAGAATATCACGCCGAGCGACACACTGGTGCAGCAGACGATCGCCAAAATGGAGAGCGGCAGGCCGCACAGAGCGCGAAAACCGCTCAAGATCATCCTTGCGGTTGCGGCGGCACTGGCCTGCGTGAGCACCGCCGTAGCTGCCAATCAGGAGGCGGTTCTGCGGGTGCTGTACCAAATCGCGCCCGGCATGGCAGAGTACCTGCAGCCGGTCGGGCAGGTCTGTGAGGACCGGGGCGTTAAGCTGGAGGTCGTTTCGGCGGACGTGGAAGGCAGCACGGCAAAGGTGTATTTGTCGCTGACCGACACCACGGGCAGCGTGTTCGGCGATGCCGCGCCGGATCTGTATGACAGCTGGCATTTGGATTATCCGCGCTTGGGCAGAACTGCACCGCTGTCCTGCGGCTGCTCGACGGTTGACTACGACCCAAGTACCCGCACGGCAACATATTTTCTTCAAATTGACGATTTGGGAGGAGATGTTCCGGCAGGCGCGTTCAAGTTTTCGTTTAACAAGCTGCTGATTGGAAAAGTAGAGCAGGAAGATGTTCCGGTAACGGCGGATTTGTCCGCAGTGACGCAGAATGCACCGACCGAGAACCACGATATCAACGGTCTGAGTGCGTCGGATATCTCGCTGTACGAAACCATGCACGACTATGATTTTCTTGTTCCGCAGGGCACTTTGTGGCAGAGTGAGAATGGGGTATGCGCACTGATTGCTGCCGGATGGCGAAATGGAGAACTGCATTTGCATTATCGCACAGATGGTTCGCTGACGCTGGATAATCACGCAGATTTTTCGACCTTGCACCTTGCGGACGGTACGGAACTGATGTGCGAATACGCGGTATCCTACAAGGATTTTGACAACGATATTGATTACACAGAGTACGTTTTTCCGATGGCATACGAGGATGTTGCCGGCTGTACACTTACCGGTGATATCTACACCGCAAGCGACCTGATGGACGGCAGCTGGGCGGTATCCTTCCGGCTGATGCAGTAACGCAAAAATGAGGACATATCCGGCAGATATGTCCTCATTTTTTATCCGTTTTATCCTTTTTCTTTACCGAATGCGCGAACACAACGGATTTATCACCGAATTTCTGCCGCAGCGCGTCAACCGTCTGGTCGAGCTTATGCTGACGGTCGCGCTTCTGGATATCCTCGGCGGCGTCAAACAGCGAAAGCTGCTCGCACGACTGATTTTCCGGCAGCAGATTGGCTGCCGTGACCGACAGCAGGCGCACCGGCTTGTTCATCGGCCAGTGCCCGAGCAGCAGCTGCATGGACAGGTCGATGAGCGCACGCGTGGAGTTGGTCGGCCGCTCAAGCGTTACCTGTCGTGAGCGGTTGTGAAATTCCGGGTCGCGGATGCCGAGCTGCACGGTCTGGCACACCATGCCGCGTTTTCGCAAACGTCTACCGACATTGTCGCACAGCGCCGTGATGCCCATGCGGCATTCGTCCGCGCCGAGCAGATTGTGCGCAAACGTCATGCTGTTGCCGACCGATTTGACCTCTCGTTCGGCGTAAAACGAGCGCACCGGCTCATCGTCCTCGCCTCTGGCGTAACGCAGCAGAAGATCGCCGTTTTTGCCCAGAATGCTGTGGATAAACGCCGGATCGCAGGCCGCCAGCTCGCCGATCGTGCGCACGCCCAGTCGGTTGAGCCGGTCGCTGGCGCGTTTGCCGACATACAGGAGTGTGTTCGCGGGCAAGGTCCACACGCGCTGCTTGAAATTTTCGCGCGAAAAGACCGTCGTGCCGTCCGGCTTTTTGTAATCGCTGCCGAGCTTGGCGAACGCGCGGTTGAACGATACGCCGACCGAAATGGTCAGCCCGACCTCCTCGCGCATGCGGCGGCGCAGCTCGTCCGCAATATGCTCGCCGGAGCCGAACAGGTGCATCGAGCCGGTGACATCGAGGAAGGATTCGTCAATGCCGAACGGATCGACAAGATCGGTGTACTGCAGGTACAGCTCGTTGCATTTGCGCGAAAACTTCACATATTCGCTCCGATGCGGTGCTACCAGCCGTAAATCCGGGCATTTTCGTTTCGCCTGCCAGATGGTCTCGGCGGTTTGTACGCCGAAGGCTTTGGCCTTCTCGTTCTTGGCGAGAATGATGCCGTGGCGGCTCTCCGGATCACCGCAGACGGCGGTCGGTCCGTCGGCGAGCGACGGGTCGAGCAGCGTTTCCACACTCGCGAAAAACGAGTTGCAGTCGCAGTGCAGAATGGTTCGGTCCATCGGTCATCATCTCCTTTCGAACGAATGTTTGCATTGTATAACTGCATTATATCCGAAAAAAATGTGCTTGACAAGTGGGAGAATGAGGTGCATACTGTATTTGCAAGCAAGGGTGCCGTGATGAGCGGCTGAGAGGGCGAGAGCCTAACCTTTTGAACCTGTTGGTTAGCACCATCGTAGGGAAGCTGTCGCATACACTTGAAATTTTAATGCTCCGGTTTTACCGAATGGTGAGACCGGAGCATTTTTTTCTTGCGGAAAAGAGGATATTTGCATGAAAGTAAACGGTAACGAACGCGCTGTTCCCGCAGAAGGAACCGTACTGTCACTGCTGAAGGAGCTGGGGCACGACCCGCAGCGCGTGGCTGTCGAGAAGAACGGCACCATCATTCCGCGCGCGCAGTTCGCGGAAGAGAAGCTGACCGATGCCGACCATCTGGAGGTCGTATGCTTCGTGGGCGGCGGCTGATACCCTTCGCACCAAACCACAGTTTGGTGCGAAGGGGACATACTGCGTAAAACGCGGATATGTCCCAAAGAAATTTGCGCGCTGCGAGCGGCACACACATTTTTTACTGGTATGAAAACCGAGATACAAGCTCCCGGTTTTCATAGAAATTGCAATGCAATTTCTTTCCGATTAAATGCACGCTGCGCGTGATTACAGGAGAATTCCCATGATTTTAACCAAAGAACAACTGCATGACGCACTGGTGGAACGCCACGGCGCGGATATTCAGGCTAAGCTGGATAAGGCGTGTGTCGGCATTGCGGGTCTGGGCGGACTTGGCTCCAACCTTGCCATTTTTCTGGCGCGGCTGGGTGTCGGTCATCTCATCCTCGTGGATTTCGATGTGGTGGACATCACCAACCTCAACCGTCAGCATTACACGATGAAAGACCTTGGCATCCCGAAAACGCTCGCACTTGTCGAGCAGCTTGAGGCCATCAATCCCTATCTCACCTACGAGACTTACACCGAGCGGGTCGTTCCGTCCAACGTGGAGCGGCTGTTCTCCGGCTGTGATGTGGTCGTAGAGGCGTTCGACAAGCCGGACCAGAAGGCCATGCTGCTCGAGAATCTGCTTACCAGACTGCCGGAAAAGCCGGTCGTATCGGGCAGCGGCATGGCAGGCTACGGCTCAGCGAACCTGATCAAGACCGAAAAACGCTTCGGCCATGTGTATCTCTGCGGCGACGGTACAAGCGATATAGCCGACGGTCTCGGTCTGATGGCGCCGCGCGTAGCGGTCTGCTCGGCACATGAAGGCACGATGGTGCTGCGCCTGCTCATTGGCGAAACGGAGCCGTAAATAGAAAATGGAGAACAGAAGCCGCAGCTTTCATTCTCCGCTCTCCATTATTCTTTCGGCTGATCGGAACCGCAGTGTGCACACTTGACAGCCTTGATCGGAATCTCGCTGCAGCAGAACGGGCACGTTTTGGTGGTCGGCTCTGCGGGTGCTTCCGGCTTTTTGCCGAGCGCAGTCAGCTTATTGACTGCCTTGAGCAGACAGAACAGCACGAACGCCATGATCAAAAAGTTGATGATCGAGGTGATGAATGCACCGTAGCGCAGCTCCACACCGCCGATATTCAGCACGAAACCGCTTAAATCGGTGCCGCCGAACAGGCCGAGAATCGGGTTAATGAGGTTATCGGTCAGTGAAGTCACGATGCTGGTGAACGTACCGCCGATGATAACACCGATCGCCATGTCCATCACGTTGCCGCGCAGCGCGAAGGCTTTGAATTCTTCGATAAACTTTTTCACTTTTACGTTCCCCTTTCTTATTTATACTATCAGTTTATACGTTTCCCTTAAATGGGTCAAGAAAAAAGGAGTTTTTCACATGAAAGATACACTTGTAATCGGCGGACACGAGTTCCAGTCCCGCTTTATCCTTGGTTCCGGCAAGTATTCGCTCGATCTGATCAACGCTGCCGTGCAGAATGCAGGCGCACAGATCATCACGCTGGCACTGCGCCGAGCAAATGAGGGCGGCACGGCTAACATCCTCGACTATATTCCGGAGGGCGTAACGCTGCTGCCGAACACCTCGGGCGCCCGCAACGCGGACGAAGCGGTGCGCATCGCGCGCCTGTCCCGCGCGTGCGGCTGCGGCGATTTCGTCAAGATCGAAATTATGCGCGACAGCAAGTACCTGCTGCCGGACAATCAGGAGACCATCCGCGCGACCGAGATTCTCGCAAACGAAGGCTTTGTTGTCATGCCGTACATGTATCCCGACCTGAACGTTGCGCGCGATCTGGTCAATGCCGGTGCGGCTTCCATCATGCCGCTGGCGGCTCCGATCGGTACGAACAAGGGTCTTGCTACCCGCGAGTTCATCAAGATTTTGATTGATGAAATTGATCTGCCGATCATCGTGGACGCAGGCATCGGCCGTCCGTCGCAGGCTTGCGAGGCGATGGAGATGGGCGCGGCAGCTATCATGGCCAACACCGCGATTGCCACCGCAGGCGATATTCCGGCGATGGCTGAGGCGTTCAAGCAGGCGATTGAGGCAGGCCGCACGGCATACCTTGCTGGTCTGGGCCGTGTCCGTGAGACGGCTTCGGCATCCTCTCCGCTGACCGGTTTCCTGCAGGATTAAGACGGAAAGAGGGATATTTGTCATGGAAAACGAAAAAAATGAAATGATTTCCGCGAAATACATCACCGCTGATACCGACCACATGGAGTACCAGCCGGGTATGGACAACATCGGCTCCGAGGTGCAGGACGAGGTCATTTCCCGCATGAACGCCTATGACGCGGATGCCTATACGGCGGCTGACGTATTGCGTGCGCTTCGCAAGGACGTTCTCTCGCCGGAGGACTTCGGCGCACTGCTGTCTCCCGCGGCGCTGCCGTTCCTTGAGCAGATGGCGCAGCGCGCACAGGCCGAAACGCGCAAGCATTTCGGCAACTCGGTGCAGATGTTCACGCCGCTGTATATCGCCAATTACTGCGAAAATTACTGCATTTACTGCGGTTTCAACTGTCACAACAAGATTCGCCGTGCCAAGCTGGATATGGACGAGGTCGAGCAGGAGCTGAAGGCCATCGCGGAAACCGGTCTGCAGGAAATCCTCATTCTGACCGGTGAGAGCCGTGCCATGTCGCCGGTATCCTACATCGGCGAGGCCGTTAAGCTGGCGCGCAAGTATTTCCGTGTCATCGGCATCGAGATTTATCCGCTCAACGTGGATGAGTACGCTTATCTGCATGAGTGCGGTGTGGACTACGTTACCGTATTTCAGGAGACCTATGACGACCAGAAGTACAAAACCCTGCACCTCGGCGGTCACAAGCGCATTTTCCCGTACCGCCTGAACGCACAGGAGCGTGCACTGATGGGCGGCATGCGCGGTGTCGGCTTTGCGGCGCTGCTCGGTCTGTCCGACTTCCGAAAGGACGCGTTTGCGACCGGTCTGCACGCGTACCTGCTGCAGCGCAAGTATCCGCATGCAGAGATCGCTTTCTCGTGTCCACGCCTGCGCCCGATCATCAATAACGATAAAATCAATCCGAAGGACGTGCACGAGCCGCAGCTGCTGCAGGTGGTCTGTGCCTACCGCATCTTCATGCCGTTCGCGTCCATCACTATCTCGACCCGCGAGCGAGCGGGCTTCCGCGATAATATCATCGGCATCGCCGCCACCAAGATTTCCGCAGGCGTAGACGTCGGTATCGGCGGTCACTCCGGCGAGGATAAGGGCGATGAGCAGTTCGAGATCTCGGACGGCCGCTCGGTCGATGAGGTATATCAGGCGATCTGCGATCACGGTTTACAGCCGGTTATGGCAGATTACTTATACGTTTAATACATTTCTGCTGTATTTTGCCGAAGGCAAAACAAGCAGAACAGGCGCACTGCAGTGTGCCGCATAAAATTCCCTAAGAAAGTCAGGGCGTGTACCTGACTTTCTTACCACTGCCCGCGCCGCCGCGGCGCGGCCTCGTTTGTTGTGCAAACGAGAGGGGGATATCCGGACAAGTTTCCATGGAAACTTGTTCGGTATCTAAGGGGGACGGAGTCCCCCTTAGAACAAGGCTTGTCAGCCGCCGAAGTGCGGCAATCTGCTGAGGACAGAGCGCACCGCATGCCACTGCAGATTTATATGAAAACCGCACTCCGGAAGCAATATAAAAGGCAATCCCGCACAATTAAAGCTGCGGCGCTTTACGGAAATTTTGCGTCCTGATGTTGTTGTGATTTTTTGCAATACACTCGTATTGCTGCAAAACCACGCCTAATCAGTACGCAAAATTTACTCGTAAATCGCTCTTGTTTAATTATGCGGATTGCCTAATTCAGAAGGAGTATCAGTAAGCCATGAGAAATTATGCAACGCAGATGGATGCCGCAAAGCGCGGTATCGTCACGCCGGAGATCGAAACGGTCGCCAAAAAGGAAAACCGTCCGGTCGAGTTCATCATGGAACGAGTCGCAAAGGGTACGATTGCGATTCCGGCGAACATCAATCACAAAAGCCTGTCCGCAGAGGCGGTCGGCGACGGCACCCGCGTAAAGATCAATGTCAATCTCGGCATTTCGGGTGACTGCAAGGACTACGAGATGGAGCTGCGCAAGGTGCGCATGGCCGTTGACATGGGCGCGGAGTCCATCATGGATCTATCCAACTACGGCAAGACCAACACCTTCCGCAAGCAGCTGATCGACATGTCGCCGGCGATGATCGGCACCGTGCCGATGTACGACGCGATCGGGTATCTGGAAAAGGACCTGCTCGAGATCACAGCGCAGGATTTCCTCAAGGTCGTTGAGGCGCACGCCAGGGAGGGCGTGGACTTCATGACCATTCATGCGGGTATCAACCGCCGTGCGGTTGAAGCCTTTATGCGAGAGGGACGCAAAATGAATATCGTCTCCCGCGGCGGCTCGCTGCTGTTCGCATGGATGAAGATGACCGGCAATGAGAATCCGTTCTTTGAGTATTACGACGAGGTGCTGGACATTCTGCGCCGCTACGACGTTACCATTTCGCTGGGTGACGCACTGCGCCCGGGCTGCATTGATGATGCGTCCGACGCGGGTCAGATCAGCGAGCTGATCGAACTGGGCAATCTTGCACAGCGTGCGTGGGCGAAGGATGTGCAGGTTATGATCGAAGGCCCCGGCCATATGGCGATGAACGAGATTGCGGCCAATATGCAGATGGAAAAGCGCCTTTGCCATGGAGCGCCTTTCTATGTCCTCGGGCCGCTCGTTACCGACATTGCACCGGGTTACGACCATATCACCTCGGCCATCGGCGGCGCCATCGCCGCACAGGCCGGCGCGAACTTCCTGTGCTACGTTACACCGGCGGAGCACCTGCGTCTGCCGGATGAAAATGATGTCCGCGAGGGCATCGTCGCCAGCAAAATTGCAGCCCACGCCGCCGATATCGCACTCGGTCTGCCCGGTGCGCGTGACCGCGATAACGCAATGGCAGACGCGCGTCATAAGCTGGACTGGTCCGCGCAGTTCGCGCTGGCACTCGACCCGGAAAAGGCAGAGCGGTTCTATAATCAGGTTCCGCCGACCGAGCGTCATACCTGCTCGATGTGCGGTAAAATGTGCGCCGTGCGCACCACAAATATGATCCTTGAGGGCAAAGAAGTCAAATTCTGCTCGGAAAAGGGCGCATGCTGATGCTTCGGAATACAAAAGAGCGGTCGGGAGACCGCTCTTTTTTTGCTGTTTGTTTGAATTGGGCGTGTGCAGAATGGAGAATTGAAAATGAATGCGATGGCAGCGTGCTGCGTGGGCGGCCAATGGCCGCCCCTACGGTTAAACGTTTGCAAATCGTTAGAAACGGTGCGCCGAGGTCATACCCCAGGGCACCTTCTCTGGCCCTTCGGGCAATTCATCTTCTGTCGCGCCTGCGGAGAGTAAACCGTATGTGTAGCAGTACGCTGTCTGTGAACTGCGAATATTTTACGAAATAAACGCAACGGTAACCCGACTGCCGTACCCCTTTTCGGAGCGGTCGCCGCTCTCTGGTCTGCGCCAGACTAAGAAATAAAAGGAAACTGGAGTTCCAAGAGGATAGCACTCATTTAACCCGCGCACTGCGCGGGAATAAGGTATAGCAGCCTACGGGCAAACCTTGGTGTCTATCCTTTTGGACCACTCAGCCGTCTGGACGGCACCTGCGCAGCACTCGTCAGTGCACGACAAAATTCCACAAACAAAACCGGCACATAAGGAGAGAAAACTCTGTATGTGCCGGTTTTCGCTTGCAGCTAAGAAAAATACTGGTGTCTCAGCTCCAGATTGTACGCAAGCAGCGTCCGCAGCCGTTTTTTGCCGCGGGAACAGTGCCGCGATACCGCCGATGGACTGATCCCAAGCCGTTCAGCGCACTGTTTGCAGGATAATCCCTCCACCTCGATCATCCACAGCACCTCGTACTGCCGCGGTGTCAGCTGCTCGCGCATGGCCCGGAAGAAGGCCGTGCGGAATGCCTGCCGGAAGCCGCGGTCGTCCTCCGCGAGCAGACCGAGATACTGCCGGTAGGCCAGCCGTGTCGCTGTGTGCTCAGACAGCGCGACAGTCCGCATGCGCGTCACCTTCTTCACTGTGGTCGTGGTAGTGCTCCATCAGGAATACGGTCTGGCGGCTTTCGTTGATCAGCGTCTGCAGGAATTTCGCGCGCTGCTTGAGCCGGTAGCGCACCTCCGGCTGACGCGCACGCTTCTGCGCCGCCTGAAGCTGCTTGATACGCAGCTCCAGCAGAGCGACATTTACACGGTATTCCTGCGCCATCTCACATAATTTCATGGCGGCCCCTCCTTACGATATACGAACAAATGTTCGATTCTTTATGTCCCTTATAATACAACATAAAGTATGAGTTGTCAATGAAAAAACTATATTTTGTGTTATATTCCTCGAATCTGCATCATACACTGTGGTAGAGAGGGAAGGAGGGGATACCATGCATAGACTGCTGCTGACCGGTGTCGGACTGGTGCTGGTGCTGTATTTGCTGCCGGTATTTTACCCATCGGAAACGGACAAGACGGAGCCGCAGGCACCCACAGAGAGCGTCACAGCGGCAGCAACAGACGGCGTAACCATCACGGTTCTGGTGAACGGCAAGGCGCAGGAAATGCCGCTGGAGACCTATGTGGAAGGCGTGACGGCGGCAGAGATTGCGGACGATTTTCCGGTTGAAGCCATCCGCGCACAGGCGGTCGCAGCGCGGACGTACGCGGTGTATAAGCAGTCGAGAGGACGGCCGGCAGAGCATCCGGATGCGGACGTCTGTGACGATTACAGCCATTGTGCGGCATATCAGCCGGACGCGGTCAAGACGTTCAGCACCGGCTATTCGCGGATACGCAAGGCCGTCAAGGACACGGCAGGGCAGATCCTGACCTGCGACGGTGCACCGATTGCGGCTGTGTTCCACTGCGTCAGCGGTCCGAAGACCGAGTCTGCCGCCGATGTCTGGGGCGAGGATATTCCGTATCTGCAGAGCGTGGTCAGTCCGGGCGGCACGCAGTACGCCGGATACGAGAGCGAGGTGACGCTAACGGCGGATGCGTTCCGAGAAAAGGTCGCGCAGACCCTGCCAAAAGCGGATGTGAGCGGTACGCCCGACCGCTGGTTTGCGTCCTCGGTGCGCTCGGCGGCTGGCGGTGTGAAAACCGTGAAGCTCGGCGGCGTGACCGTCGAGGGAACCGCAGTACGGGCGCTGTTTGGCCTGCAGTCCACGAATTTTACCATCACAACCACCGAGGACAGTATTACGTTTCACACCATCGGATACGGACACGGTGTTGGTCTGTCGCAGTACGGTGCGAAATATATGGCGGAGCAGGGATATGATTATACCGAGATACTTGCGCATTACTACCCGAATACAGAGTTGAGATTGGAGAGTGGAGAGTGAAGAGTGAAGAGTTGAGATTGGAGAGTGAAGAGAATGGATAACGGAAAATGCATGAGAAAAGTCCCCGGAATCATCGATTCCGGGGACTTTTGTTGATTGGTTTGCAGTTAGAATGCGAAATTCGTTTTTACGCGCCAGATATTCTGTGCATACTCAGCGATCGAGCGGTCCGCTGCGAAGCGGCCGGAGTTTGCAATGTTGATCAGCGCCATGCGGTTCCACTGATCCTGATCGCGGTAAACCTCGCTTACGCGCTCCTGAGCGGCTGCGTAGGAGGCGAAGTCCTTGAGGCTCATATAGCGGTCAGCCGGGCCGCCGTTGCCGCCGTGCAGCAGCAGGTTGGCAATATCGGTGTAGTCCACGCCGTCACCGAAGCCGTGGATCATCTGATCGAGCACGCGGCGGATCACCGGATCGTTCTGGTAGATGACCATCGGCTCATAGCTGCCGGAAGCGGCCAGTGCCTCAGCCTCGGGCGTTTCCATACCGAAGATGAAGATGTTCTCCTTGCCGACTGCCTCGCAGATCTCGACGTTTGCGCCGTCCATCGTGCCGATGGTCAGAGCACCGTTCATCATGAACTTCATGTTGCCGGTACCGGATGCTTCCTTGCCGGCGATGGAGATCTGCTCGGAAACCTCGGCGGCCGGCATGATAATCTCAGCCAGAGATACCTTGTAGTCCTCGAGGAATACGACCTTCAGCTTGTCGCGTACTGCCGGATCGTTGTCGATCATCTTGGAGATGGAGTTGATCAGCTGGATGGTCTTTTTCGCAACTGCATAGCCCGGTGCGGCCTTGGAGCCAAAGATAAAGGTGCGCGGAACGAAATCCATATCCGGATTGTCCTTCAGCTTGTGGTACAGGCTGATAATGTGCAGAATGTTCAGCATCTGGCGCTTGTACTCGTGCAGACGCTTAACCTGTACGTCAAAGATGGAGTCCATGTTGACTTCGATGCCGTTGTGCGCCTTGATATAATCCGCCAGACGCTGCTTGTTGTGGCGCTTGATCTCGCCCAGCTTGTCGAGCAGCTCCTTGTCGTCCGCATAGTTGTTCAGAACCTGCAGCTCGGACGGATGGGTGCGGTAGCCGGTGCCGATCTTGCTCTCGATCAGCTCAGCCAGCTCCGGGTTGGCCTCACACAGCCAGCGGCGGTGTGCAATGCCGTTGGTGACGTTGCAGAACTTGGAGGAGTAGATCTTGTAGAAATCAGTGAATACGCGCTCCTTGAGGATCTCGGAGTGCAGCGCAGATACGCCGTTGATGGAGAACGAGCCTGCGATAGCCAGATGCGCCATGCGGACGGTATCGTCGGCAACGATAGCCAGCTTGGAGATCTTCTGGAAGTCGTTCGGGAAGTAGTTCCACAGCTCCTTGCAGAAGCGCTCGTTGATTTCGTAGATGATCTGCATAACACGCGGCATCAGCTCCTGAACGAGCGATACCGGCCAGCACTCGAGGGCTTCAGGCATAACGGTGTGGTTGGTGTAAGCAACAGACTGGCTGGTGATGTTCCAGGCCTGCTCCCAGCTCATGTCGTTCTCGTCCATCAGGATGCGCATCAGCTCCGGAATAACCAGGGTCGGGTGCGTATCGTTGATATGCAGGACGTGCTTGTGCGCGAAGTTTTCGAGCGTGCCGTACTTGGCCTTGTGCTTTGCACAGATGTCCTGCAGGGTTGCGGAAACCAGGAAGTACTGCTGCTTGAGACGCAGGGACTGACCCTCGCGGTGGTTATCCTCCGGATAGAGGACCATGGAGATGGTCTCTGCCAGTGCGTGCTTCTCCAGTGCCTTCAGATACTCACCGGAGGAGAACAGCTTCATGTCCAGTGCGATCGGGCTCTGTGCCTTCCACAGGCGCAGACGCGCGATGTTGTTGGTGCCGTAGCCGGAGATCGGCATATCATACGGAACTGCCAGAACCGGCGTGTAATCGTGGTAGTTGACAACCAGCTTGCCGTTATCGTCGAAGTAGGTGTCAACCGTGCCGCCGATCTTGACCTCGCGGGTCTCATCCATTGCCGGAATCTGCCAAACCTCGCCGGTAGACAGCCAGGAATCCGGCAGCTCGACCTGCTGGCCTTCTACGATCTTCTGCTTGAAAATGCCGTGCTCGTAGCGGATGGAGTAGCCGGTGCCGCGTACGCCGTCGGTCGCCATGCCGTCCATGTAGCAGGCAGCCAGACGGCCAAGACCGCCGTTGCCCAGACCGGGATCAGCTTCTTCCTCGAAGATGTCCGCCATCTCGAAGCCCATGTCCTTCAGGGCTGCGGTCAGAGCGTCCAGCATACCGAGGTTGTAGGCGTTGTTGCGCAGGCTGCGGCCGACAAGAAATTCCATGCACAGGTAATGCACCTGACGCTCTCCGTCTTGCTCTACCTCATTCTGGGTCTCGATCATGTGCTCGGTCAGTGCATCGCGCACTACGAGGGCACAAGCCTCGTATACCTGATCCTTGGTAGCGTCCTCTACCTCGCAGGCAAAATGTCGCTGCAGTTTACCTGCAATGGCTTCTTTCAAAGCGGTCTTTGTGTACTGGGTCTTTGGCATGGTCTTTCTTATCTCCTCACATAGTTGTTTGGAGGCACTGCCGAGCGATACGTCTGCGGTGCTTTGCGGAAATTTTGCGCTTTGGCGTCGTTGCGATCCCTTGCAATACACAAAGTATTGCTGCGGAACCGCGCCTAGCCAAATCGCAAACTTTACTCGCAAATCACTCTTGCCGTATCACTCGTCAGCACCTCTAAGGGTGCCGTAGATTTCAATGGGATGAAAATTACGGAATCACCGGTTACCGTCACCGTATTCCCTCAAATCGGGTGACGGGTCGGGCTGACAGGTCGGTTACTGACCCATCGCGGTCTTGTAAACCTCGATATATTTATCGGCAGAGCTGCCCCAGCTGAAGTCGCTCTGCATACCCTGCATAATCAGCTTGCTCCACGCAGGCTTGTTAAAGCGGAATACGCCGCAGGCCTCGCGGATAACGTGCAGCATGTCGTGCGCGTTGTAGCTTGCAAAGGTGAAGCCGTTGCCCGTGCCGGCATAATCGACAAAGGCGTGAACGGTGTCCTTGAGGCCGCCGGTCTCACGGACGATCGGAATGGTGCCGTAGCGCAGTGCGATCATCTGTGCTAGGCCGCACGGCTCAAACTTGGACGGCATCAGGAACATATCGGCGCCTGCATAAATGCGGTTTGCCAGATCGCCGGAGAACATGATGGACGCGGAAACCTTATCCGGCCAGCGGCGCTTTGCCTCGATGAACATCTGCTCATAGCGGTAGTCGCCGGTGCCGAGCACGATCAGACGAACATCATCCGCCAGAATATCCGGCAGGACTGCTTCCACAAGGTCGAGTCCCTTCTGGTCAACAAAGCGGGTAACGATGCCGATGACAGGCGTGTTTGCATCGCCCTCGAGGCCGCAGAGCTTCAAAAGCTCGGTCTTGTTGACCAGCTTATCCTGCGGGTTGTTCGGGCCGTAGTTCTTGAAGATCTTGCTGTCGGTCTCCGGATTGAACGCATCCATGTTGATGCCGTTCAGGATGCCGTGCAGCTTGTAGCTGTTCATGCGCAGCACGGAATCCAGACGGTAGCCGTAGTATTCGGTCTGAATTTCGTTGGCATAGGTCGGTGAAACCGTGGTGACAGCCGTGGAAGCTACGATAGCAGCCTTCATCAGGTTGACGTCGCCGTCCATCGCCATAAAGCCGGAGCGGAAGTGTGCATCATCAATGCCGAGCACATACTCCAGAATCTCACGGCCGTAGCGGCCCTGGTACTGGATGTTGTGGATAGTGAACACGGTCTTGATGTTCTCGTAGAACGGACGGGAAGCGAACATCAGGTTGTAGTAAACCGGAACGAGGGCGGTCTGCCAGTCGTTGCAGTTGATCACATCCGGCTTCCACTCCAGATCGGGTAGTACCTCGAGTACCGCCTTGGAGTAGTACGCGAAGCGCTCTGCGTCGTCGTACTCGCCGTAGATCTGGCCGCGTGCGAAGTAATACTCGTTGTCGATGAAATAATAGGTAACGCCGTCCGCCTCATAGCGGAAGATACCGCAGTACTGGTTGCGCCAGCCCAGACGGACGTAAGCGTTTTTGATGTAATAGAACTTTTCGCGCATACTCTGGTCGATCGCAGAATACAGCGGGCAGAATACACGCACGTCGTGTCCCTTGGCAGCGAGCGCCTGCGGGAGCGAACCTGCTACATCGCCCAATCCGCCGGTTTTGATGAACGGAGCGCATTCGCTGGTAACATACATGATTTTCATAAAGCCGAGCCTCCCCAACAGAGAGTGCGGAAACAGCGCTGACCGTTTCCGCACCCGTTGTAATTTTATTATACTCGTTTCTGTCTGAATGTAATATAGCAATATTTCACGAACATTTGCGCTGCGGAAAATGCGTTTTTGCTGTGATAGCAACTTCTAAACAGAAGTTTATGCGGATTTAACAGAAAAGGATCAAACGGTTGCGTTTTTTGCGATGGTGATCGGATAATTTTCGTGTCCCATCATGGTGCGGCCATTACGGATAATAACATTGCGGTCGGTGATGACATGACGGAGCGAAGCCTCGGTCAGAATGCGTCCGCCTTCCATGATGATGCAGTTATTGACCTCGGCGCCCTTTTCAATCACAACGTCGCGGAACAGGACGGAGTTCTTTACCTTGCCCTCGATGCGGCAGCCGTCGGCGATGAGGCAGTCTTCTACGTCGGCTTCATCGCCGTAGTAGGTCGGAGCCTCGTCCTTGATGCGGGTCAGGATCGGACGGGTGCGCTTGAATACCTCGTTGCGGACATCCTTGTCGAGCATGTCCATGTTGGAGCGGTAGTAGTCGAAGGTGTCCTCGATCTTGACGGCGTACTCGTTGAACAGGTAGCCGGCTACCGTGCCGTCCATCAGGGCACGGGTGAGGAACTCGCGCTCGAAGTGGATGCAGTTATGGGTTACGCAGTCGGACAGCATGTGGATAAGGTACTGGCGGCTCATGACATAAATGCCGAGTGCCGCATGCTTGCACTTGCCCTCGTTGCAGTCTCCAACGCGGATGTCAACGGCTTCCTTCTTGCGGTTCAGCTCCACATAGGTGGTGAACGGGGAATCCTTCTGCTTCTTGGTGCATACCATGGTCAGGTCTGCGCCGGACTTGATATGGCGGTCGATCACGTCGTCGAGCGGTACATTGGCAACAATGTCGCCGTCCGCTACGACTACATAGTCTGCACGGTTCTTCTGCAGGAAGTCAACCGCACCGGCCAGTGCGTCAATCTTGCCGCGGTACTCGCCGGTTACCAGCGGAGACGCCTTCTTGGAGTAGGAGTACGGCGGCAGCAAGGTTACGCCGCTGTTCTTGCGGGAAAGATCCCAGTCCTTGGCATTGCCGATGTGGTCGATCAGGGACTGGTACTTGTCCTTCATCAGTACGCCCACGCGGTAAATGCCGCTGTTTACCATATTGGAAAGCATAAAGTCGATAATGCGATACCGGCCGCCCCACTGTACCGCACCGACCGTGCGGTGCTCGGTGATCTCGCGGAGATCGTTGTCGGTATCAAATGCAATGATCATGCCTAAAACGCTGTTCATGTTTGTGCCGCCCCCTTACTTTACGTCCGGCAGATCCTCGTCTGCCATTTCCTTAGCGGCCAGCTTTGCGCCGCTGCCGATGCGAACGCCTTCGGCTACTACCGCAACGCCCCAGTTGTCTACGTCGCTGTCGGACGGGCTGCCGCCGACTTCCGCGCCCTTGGCGATAACGGCCTTTTCGGCTACGATGGAGTAGCGCACGGTCGCGCCTTCCTCAACCACAGCACCCGGCATCAGGATGGAATATTCCACCTTGGCACCCTTGCCAATCTTAACATCCGAGAACAGGACGGACTCGGAAACATCGCCGTAGATCTCACAGCCCTCGGAGAGCAGGGTATGGGTAACCTTAGCCTGCTTGGAGGTGAAATGCGGAGGCGAACCGGTGGTGCGGCCGTAGATCTTCCAGCTGTCATCGGAAAGCTGCAGGCCGGAGTTCGGAGAGAGCAGATCCATGTTTGCTTCCCACAGGCTCTCGATGGTGCCTACGTCCTTCCAGTAGCCCTTGAAGCGGTAGGAAACCAGCTTTTCACCGTTATTCAGCATCGCCGGAATAATGTCCTTGCCGAAGTCGTTGGAGGACTGCTCGTTGGCCTCGTCATTGATGAGGTATTCCTTCAGCTTTTTCCAGGTGAAAATGTAGATGCCCATGGAAGCCAGCGTGGACTTCGGCTCCTTCGGCTTCTCCTCGAATTCGTAGATGGTGCCGTCCGGCTTGCAGTTCATGATGCCGAAACGGGAAGCCTCGGAAAGCGGAACGTCCAGTACCGCGATGGTCGCGTCAGCGCCGGTCTCCTTGTGCTGCTGGAGCATCTTGTTGTAGTCCATCTTGTAGATGTGGTCGCCCGAGAGAATGAGGACGTACTCGGGATCGTAATCCTCCAGGAACTGAATGTTCTGGTAGATGGCGTTTGCGGTGCCCTTGTACCACTCGGTCTTTTTGCTCTCGTACGGCGGCAGAACATAGACGCCGCCGCGCAGGCGGTCGAGGTCCCACGTCTGGCCGGAACCGATGTAAGCGTTGAGCACATGCGGCTCGTACTGGGTCAGCACGCCGACAGTATCAATGCCGGAGTTGACGCAGTTGGAAAGCGGAAAGTCGATAATACGGTACTTACCGCCGAACGGTACGGCAGGCTTAGCGACCTTTTTGGTCAGCACATACAAACGGCTGCCGCGGCCACCTGCGAGCAGCATGGCTACGCATTCTTTTTTCCGATACATGTAAATTCTCCTTTTTCACAGTTTGCATCGCTGCGATCTATACGCCGTCTGGCGTATCCCCTCTGTGTATCTCTTTTGCAGCAAACTTGCGCTTGCTTATTTAGAACCGCCGGTTGCGGTTACTGCCTTGTCTGTCGGTACGGAAACCGCCTTTTCGGTGGTTTTCGCAACTGCCTTGGTTCCGGTGCGTGCCACCGCCTTTTCAGTGGTCTTTGCAACGGATTTGGAGCCGGTCTTGGCTACGGCCTTCTCGGTTGTGCGGGCAACTGCCTTGGTGCCGGATTTCGCAACCGCCTTAGTCGAGCGGGTGCGCTTTACCGGTTTCTTGGCAGCCGCGGCTTTTGCGGCCTCGATCTCTGCCTTGGTGCGGCGCTTGGCTCTTGCCTTGCCCTTGAGGAACAGCACGCCGAAGCGCGGAATCTTCAGAACAATGGACTGTTCCTGACCGTGCATGGGCTTGTTTTCGGTCTTGAGCTTGCCGTTTGCCATGCCGCTGCCGCCGAACTCGGTCTTGTCCGAGGTGAATATCTCCTCATAAGTGCCGGTGATCGGAACGCCGATGCGGTATTCCTGCTGCTCCTCCGGAGAGAAGTTGACAACGACCACGATATCCGAACCGTCCTTCGCCACACGGCGGAAGGCGATGATGTTGTTGCGGTTGTCCTCATGGCTGATCCACTCAAAGCCGCGCCAGTCGGTATCCTGCTCCCACAGCTGCGGAGTAGCAAGGTAGAAGTGGTTAAGCGCCTTGACGTACGCCTGCATCTGGCGGTGCGCCGGATAATCCAGCAGCATCCAGTCCAGTCCGCGCTGGTACGCCCATTCGGAGAATTGTGCAAACTCGCCGCCCATGAACAGCATCTTCTTGCCCGGGTGTGCGGCCATGTAGCCGTACAGCGCGCGCAGACCGCCGAACTGATTTTCGTACGGAGGTGGCATCTTGCTGATGAGCGAGCACTTGCCGTGCACGACCTCATCGTGCGAGAGCGGCAGAATGTAGTTTTCGGAAAAGGCGTACATGAACGAGAAGGTGATCTTGTCGTGCATGTCCTTGCGGAAGAACGGGTCCGCCGAGCAGTAGCACAGCATGTCGTTCATCCAGCCCATGTTCCACTTGAAGTTGAAGCCCAGACCGCCGTCGTAACCCGGCTTGGTCACCATCGGCCATGCGGTGGATTCCTCGGCGATCATCATAACGTCCGGATGATCGGTCAGGATGTACTCGTTGAGCAGCCGCAGGAAGTCAACGGCCTCGAGGTTCTCACGGCCGCCGTGGACATTCGGCCGCCATTCGCCCTGCCGGTTGTAGTCCAGATACAGCATGGAAGCGACCGCGTCCACACGCAGGCCGTCCATGTGGAATTTCTCGATCCAGAACATCGCAGAGGAGAACAGCAGGTTTCTCGTGGAGACCTTGCCGTAGTCGAATACGCGCGTGCCCCATTCCTTGTGCTCCATCTTGAGCGGATCGGCGTATTCGTACAGGTGCGAGCCGTCAAACTCGACCAGTCCGCAGCCGTCCTTCGGGAAGTGCGCCGGAACCCAGTCCATGATAATGCCCAGACCGGCCTGATGCGCCTTGTCGATCAGGTACATCAGATCCTTCGGCGTGCCGTAACGGCTGGTGGCGGCAAAATAGCCGATTACCTGATAGCCCCACGAGCCGTCGAACGGATACTCGGTCAGCGGCATAAACTCGATGTGGGTGTAGCCCATTTCCTTGACATACGGCACAAGCTCGTCCGCCAACTGGCGGTAGGAGTAGAAGTTGCCGTCCTCGTGCATCTTCCACGAGCCGAGGTGGCATTCGTAGATGTTGACCGGATTGGAATACGGCAGGTGCTTTTTACGCCAGTCCAGCCACGAGGCGTCGCCCCATTCGTAGCCGTCGAGGTCATACGCCTTGGTGGCGTTGCCCGGACGGGTCTCAAAATGGAAGCCGTACGGGTCGGACTTGTCAAACACATCGCCGGACTTAGCCCATACACTATACTTGTACGCGGCATATTCCGGAATATTCGGAATAAATTTCTCCCAGATACCCTGTTCATCACGCGTCATATAATCGGCGTTGCGGTTCCAGTCGTTGAACTCACCCATGACAGAAACCTTTTCGGCCTCCGGTGCATAAACACGGAACAGATAACCCTGTTCACCATCCTGCACGAAAGGGTGGGCTCCCATGTAATCGAATGCGCGACAATCCCGGCCGGAATAGAAAAGCTCGCTTCGCTTTTCCGCGGCGGGTGCTGCGGATTTTTTCTTCATACAGCATCTCTCCCTTTACAGCCGCCAAATGGAGGAAAATAAGAATATTTTCCAACAGTTTGTGTACTTCGACAGATTTTTGGCGGAATACCCTCACTTTAGTTAGATATAGTATACATCACATAAATAGAAAAGTCCAGCAATTTAGCACAATTACTGGACTTTCTTTACAGAAATTTTGTTCGCTTTCCACATCATTTGAGCGGAAATGACAAAATAACGTACAATTCGATATAAATTTGTTCAGAAAATATGACGGCGGATGAGATCAAGCGCAGTAGAAGCAGCCTGCATGCGCACGCGGTCGCGGCCGAGCGAGGACTGCATTTTGCGGGTAAAGAACTTGCCGTCGTACCAAACGCTGATATAGACCAGACCGGTCGGCTTGTCCTCGGTACCGCCGCCCGGTCCGGCAATGCCGGTGATGCCGACGCCGATGTCCGAGCCGAGCGCATTTGCAACGCCGACTGCCATCTGCTCTGCGGTTTCGGGAGATACCGCGCCGACCGTGTCGAGGGTCTCCTTCTTCACGCCGAGCACCTTCTCCTTGACACTGTTGCTGTACGAGCACACACCGCCGAGGTAGTAATCGGATGCGCCCGGGATGTCGGTCAGACGCTTGGACAGCAGACCGCCGGTGCAGCTTTCGGCTACCGCGAGGGTCAGCTTGCGCTCGCGCAGGCCGTCGCCGACTACCTGCTCGAGAGAGTCAACGTCTACGCCGTAAACGTCGTCGCCGAGCAGCTTCAGGATTTCGTCAACGACCGGATCGAGCATCTTCTCGCATTCTGCCGGGGTGTCCGCCTTGGCGGTAACGCGCGCGAAGCACTCCGAGGTGCGGGCATACGGCGCAATCGTCGGGTTTGCGCTTTTTTCCATCATGTCGTGCAGGATATTCTCCATGTTGCTTTCGCCGAGGCCAAACACGCGGATGTTGCGGGATACGATGCAGCCGCCTGCCAGCTTGTACAGATACGGCATTGCACATTCCTTCCACATCGGGTTGCACTCGCGCGGAGGGCCGGGCAGCATGAGAACGTGCTTGCCGTCGGCCTCAAACGCACAGCCGGGTGCCGTGCCCCACAGGTTGGTGAATACGGTGCAGCCCTCCGGCAGCCATGCCTGCTTTTCGTTGTTCTTGGTCATTTCGCGGCCGATGGTCTTGAAAAAGTCGGTCAGACGGTCCATGGATGGCTGATGCAGTACCATCTTTTTGCCGAAAACAGTCGCCAGCGTCTCCTTGGTCAGATCATCAAGGGTTGGGCCAAGGCCGCCGGTGGTGATGATGATGTCAGCGCGGTCCTTTGCCTCGCGGACTACGCGCTCGAGACGTGCCGGATTGTCACCGACAACGGTCTGGTAGAATACATTGATGCCCAGCTCGGACAGACCCTGCGAGATCAGCTGTGCATCGGTATTCACGATGTCGCCCAGCAGGATCTCTGTGCCGACTGCGATAAGTTCTGCGTTCAATGAAAGTTCCTCCTTAAATCAAGGGAATTGCTATTTTAATTAGTAATTAGTAGTTAGTAATTAGTAATTATGATGCGGTCGCTGGCCGATATGGATTATCGCGTAAGCGATACCGCAATTACTCATTCCTAATTATCACGGAAGGTGGATAATCTCCACACCCTTAACCGCCTCGTCTACGAGTGCTTCGACGTCGAGGTGGCTCTCTGCCTCGAGGATCTTCGGCATCTTGGGCTTGGTATTCGGGTGCTTCGGGGTGAATACGGTGCAGCAGTCCTCATAGGGCAGGATAGAGGTCTCGAAGGTGTCGATCTTACGGGCGATCGTCACAATTTCCTCCTTATCCATGCCGATACAGGGACGGAATACGGGCAGCTCGCACACTGCGCCGGTAACGGCCATGGCGGGCATGGTCTGGCTGGCAACCTGACCGAGCGACTCACCGGTGATGAGCGCACCGCAGCCGTACTCAACAGCTACGCGCTCGGCAATGCGCATCATAAAGCGGCGCATGATGAGCGTGAACAGCTCCTCGTGGCACTTGTCGCGGATTTCCTCCTGAATGTGGGTGAACGGCACGACCATAACGCTCATGCGGCCGCACCATGCGGTCAGCTTGCGGCCCAGCTCAAGCACCTTCTCCTTGGCGCGCTCGGAGGTGTACGGATAGCTGAAAAAGTGGATGCCGCACAGCTCCAGACCGCGCTTGGCCATCATCCAGCCGGCAACAGGGGAGTCGATGCCGCCGGAGAGCAGCAGCGCTGCACGGCCGTTCGAGCCGATCGGCATGCCGCCCGCACCCGGAACCGGACCTGCGTGTACAAAGGCGTATTTCTCACGCATTTCAACGTGTACGGTCAGGTCGGGATGGTGCATGTCCGGACGAACATCCGGGAACAGATCAGCAAGCTCACCGCCGACGTGCTGGCTGATTTCGGTGGAGGTCATCGGGAATTTCTTGTCGCCGCGCTTGGACTCGACCTTGAACGTCTTAGCCGCGGCAAAGTTGGGCGCAAGGTAGTCCTTTGCGGTCGAAATGACACTCTCGAGCGTCTTTTCCGGGCAGACCGCTGCACGGGAGATGGTCGCAAAGCCGAACACACGGCTTGCGCACTCCATAACCGCATCTGCGTCCGCATCGTCCGGAATCTCCACATAAACGACCGACTGGCGCATGGTGATCTCGCAGTCTGCAACGTGCGCCATGCGGCGCTTGAGGTTTTTCAGCAGACGATCCTCAAAGGTTTTGCGGTTGAGTCCCTTGAGGACGATCTCACCGCATTTGAGCAGTAATACTTCTTTCATTTATTGTCTCCTTGATGGTAAATTTATTTGTTTGCGCTGATGATTTCCTTCTCCTCAGCGGTCATCAGGCTGTCGCGGTCGGCGCTGTCCGAGCCGAACTCCAAGCGGGTCTTGACGTAATCATCATCCGGCAGGTTGAACACCTGTGCCAGATAGTTTAAGTAAACGTCCGCCATGATTTCCAGCTTGTCGTAATCGGTCTCCCACGGTACGAGCGACTGCGTGCCGACGCTGACCGTGCCGTCCTCCCGGCGGTCGATCTTGACCGGCAGACTGCATTCCTCCGCACGCTTTTCGGCAGTGTCCGGCAGGCTGTCGTAAATGCCCTCCATCCAGAAGCGGCATTTGCCGTCATATACGGCGAGCTTGTGCTCCGAGCCGTCCGGTTTGGTGATGGTTTTGTATTCCATGTTATTCTCCTTGTTTTTCCTGTACTTCAATCTGTCCGCGTGCCGCCGAAACGACCACGCAGTATCTTTCTCCGTCTTTGAAGGCGCGGAAACCGTACCAGCCGAGCGGCTCCTTTTCCTCCGGCATGGTGCAGCCGATAATCTCCGTATCATTGTTTATCACCTGCGCGAACCGGGCCGCGTCCCAGTCAACGGACTGAAAACGGTACAGGTCAGTGTAACCGGCCTGCTCGACCAGATTGCGTGCCTGCGACACCGTGATCGGATGCACGATCAGTAGAAACGCGCCGAGTGTGAGCAGCATCCAGAGCATCATGAACGTCGCAGTCCACGGTTCCGCGCCGTTATCTCCTTTGCGCAGGAAGAAAATGATGTAAACCACGCCGTATACCACGCAGAACCAGCACAGAACGTTATACGGGTCCTCGATGGTGGCGAACAGAACGCTGACGAAAAGGATGCAGTACAGCAGTTGCAGCAGTCGAACGCGCACAGCACTCTGCGGACGAGTCTCCGGCTCCAGCGTGCCGGAATAGCCGGCAGCATGCGCGATCCAGCCGGCGCAGAACAGCCCGGTATAGCCCGAACTCTTCAGCAGCACGCCGCCATACACAATAAAGTGCAGCAGGAAAATCAGTGCGGTGCAGCCGCAGCAGATGAGGGTGTTGAAAACATACGATTTCTTCATAACTCGCACCTCCGTCCACGTTTCTAACGGTTAACGTCTGAACATTTTTGCGCCCTTCTTGACCGCTGCGATGAATGCATCCACATCTTCCTTTGTGTTGAACGGTGCAAACGAAACGCGCAGCGCGCTGTCCGTGCGCGCCTTCGGCAGACCGAGTGCCTTGAGCACACCGCTCTGCTTGCCCTTGGAGCAGGCTGAGCCGCTGGAAATGTAAACCTCGTCCCCCTCGAGTACATGCAGCATGACCTCGCTCTTGCAGCCGGGCATGGAAAGATTGACAACATGCGGGATATCGCCTTCGCCGTTGATCACAGCGTCCGGCAGCTCGGCGCTGACCTGCTGCTTGAGGTAGTCGGCCAGCTCCTGCACATGGGCGTAATCCTCGTCGAAATGCGCCATGCGAATCTCGCACGCCTTGGCAAATGCAGCAATATTCGGCACGGCCTCGGTGCCCGGGCGCATGCCGCGCTCCTGACCGCCGCCGAACGTCAGCGGAGGCAGGCGCAGACCCTTTTTCACATACAGCGCACCGATGCCCTTGGGTGCGCCGATTTTGTGGCCGGAAACGCTCATCAGGTCACAGTTCCATTTTTTCGGCGTCAGGCGTACACGGCAAAGACCCTGCACGGCATCAATGTGGAACAGCGCCTTGGGCGCCTTGGCCTTGAGCAGCTTTCCAAGCTGTTCGACCGGCTGTACCGTGCCGATCTCGTTGTTGACCAGCTGGCAGGAGAGAAGAATGGTGTCCTCGGTCAGTGCTTCGCTCAGCACCTCGGGCGTGATGTGACCGGTTGCGTCCGGTGCAAGGAAAACTACGTCGAAGCCGTCCGCAGCAAGCTGCTTTGCGGTGTTGACGGTTGCCGCGTGCTCGATCTCGGTCGTGATGATACGGCCCTTTTTATGTCGGTTGAGGTGAGCGGCACCGCGCAGGCTGATGTTGGTGCTCTCCGTGCCGCAGGCGGTGAAATATACTTCCTCGGGCAGACAGCCGAGCGCAGACGCGACCGTCCTGCGGCTGTCCTCAAGCAGATGCGAGGCCTCCAGACCCATGCGGTGCAGGCTGGACGGGTTGCCGAACTCCTCGCACATCGCGTGAACGGCCGCTTCGGCTGCTTCGGGCAGCACGCGGGTCGTCGCCGCGTTATCAAGATAATGCATAGAAAAACGAACTCCTTCATCGGGGCAGACCGCCGTGCGGCCATACTTCCCGCTATTATAAAATATTTTACAACGGCGGGCCGCCTTTTACAAGACAAAAACGTGCAAAACGGCATTGAAAAGTAGAAAAGGGTATGCTATAATTTTAAGGGTATGGCTGTTACCTATTATAAGTATACTGCGTGACAAGAGCACGTTGCAGATAGAAAGGGAGGAAATCCTAATGCCAGGTAAGGTAATTCTCGGCGCCCAGTGGGGCGACGAAGGCAAGGGTAAGTTTATTGATATTTTCGCAGGCAAGGCGGATCTGGTTGTCCGCAGCCAGGGCGGCAACAATGCCGGTCACACCGTTGTAGCCGGCGGTGAGAAGTACAAGCTGCAGCTGATTCCGTCCGGCATCCTGTATCCGGAGTGCGTCAACGTCATCGGCCCGGGTGTTGTTGTCAATCCGAAGGCTGTCCTCGGCGAGATCGACGGCCTGCACGAGAAGGGCGTTTCCACCGACAAGCTGTTCATCGACGCACGCTGCCACTGCATCATGCCGTGGCACCTTGAGCTGGATGCGCTCAGCGAGGCAGAGAAGGCCAAGGAAGGCACCGCAATCGGCACCACCAAGAAGGGCATCGGCCCGACCTACATGGACAAGTCCGAGCGCAGCGGCATCCGCATGCACGATTTTGTAGACGCAGAGCGTTTCGAGGAGGTTATCCGCGAGACCTGTGCCCGCAAGAACCGCGTGATCACCGGCGTTTACGGCGGCGAGCCGATCGACGCGGACGCTGTTATCGCAGAGTACAAGGTTTACGCAGACCGTCTGCGTCCGATGGTGCGCGACACCACCGTTATGACCTATGACGCCATCAAGTCCGGCAAGGAAGTGCTGTTCGAGGGTGCACAGGGCACGCTGCTCGACCTCGACATGGGCACCTATCCGTATGTTACCTCGTCTCATCCGGTAGCAGGCGGCTGCTGCATCGGTTCCGGTGTCGGCCCGACTGCCATCAACGAGATCATGGGTATCTTTAAGTCCTACACTACCCGTGTAGGCGAGGGTCCGTTCCCGACCGAGCTGTTCGACGAGACCGGCGACTACATCCGCAATGCAGGCGGCGAGTTCGGTACCGTTACCGGCCGTCCGCGCCGTACCGGCTGGTTCGACGCAGTCGTTGCACGCTATGCGGTTCGTGTAAACGGTCTGACCGACGTGGTCATCAACAAGATCGACCCGCTGCGCGGCCTGCCGAAGCTCAAGGTCTGCGTTGCATACAAGCTGAAGAACGGCGAGACCGTTACCGAGTTCCCGGCAAACTTCATGGATCTGGTAGACTGTGAGCCGGTTTACGAGGAGTTCGACGGCTTTGATGAGGATATCACCAACTGCCGTTCCTTCGAGGAACTGCCGGCAACCGTGCAGTCCTACATCAAGGAGCTGGAGCGCATCATCGAGTGCCCGATTACCATGCTTGGCGTAGGCCCTGCTCGTGATCAGGTTATGACCATCAAATAATTCGTCCGAAACCACGCTTTCGGACGAGAGGGACGTACCGAGCCAATGGCTCGGATACGTCCTATACGGGATTTTGCGCGTCCGCCTTGGCGGGCACACAAAATCCCTTTTTTCTTGTAAAAAAACGCAGGCGCTATCCTTGCGCGGCTATGTCCGCGCTGCGCGCGCATGTCCTGCGTTTTTTTGCATTTGCACGGCAAACGCGATTGAATGCCGCCGTGAAACGGCGGTCGTGCACGGCACGGGACAATGACTCAGATTTCTGAACGAAATCCTGTCATGTAGTTGCGGTTTGCAAGCAAACCGGAATTTTATATGTGCTTTCGCACGAAAAAAGGACGCATAATATGCGTCCTTTTTGGAACGGATTAAATAGCTGCGTTCATTCTCCATTCTCCATTTTCAATTCTCAATTCGGCAATCAGTCGCCCATCGACAGTCCGAGCGCTCTTGCCTGCTTCACCAGTTCGCCATCGGGCGGAACGGTTTTCAGCTTGCCTGCGACCTCGGTCAGCGGAACCGGCACGATATGGTTATCCTGCAGCGCAACCATATAGCCGAACTTTTTCTGCAGGATAAGCTGGGCTGCCGCTACGCCAAACCGGCTTGTCAGCACACGGTCGACCGGGCAGGGAGCGCCGCCGCGCTGGTAATGGCCCGGAATGGTAACGCGGATTTCCTGACCGGTCAGCTCCTTCAGCTCGTCCGCAATGCGGTAGGAGATGGACGGATAGGTCATCGCCTCGCGGGCAGCCTTGAATTCCTTTTTGCTCAGCTTGGCCTCGTCCTGACTGATCGCGCCCTCAGCCACTGCAATGATGGAGAATCGTTTGCCCGCCTTGGCACGCTTTTCAATCGCTGCGGCAATCTTTTTTGCCGAGTAGGGAATTTCCGGAATGACGATGACATCCGCGCCGGAAGCAATGCCTGCGTACAGCGTCAGCCAGCCGGCTTTATGTCCCATAACCTCCACGATGAACACACGCGAGTGCGAAAATGCGGTGGAATGGATGGAATCAATAACCGTGGACGCGATATCAATCGCGGACTGAAAACCGAATGTCAGCTCGGTGCCCCACAGATCGTTGTCGATCGTCTTGGGCAGCGTTACCACGTTGACACCCTTCATGCTCAGCAGGTTTGCGGTCTTGTGCGTGCCGTTGCCGCCCAGAATGACCAGACAGTCAAAGCCTGCCTTTTTCACCGTGTGCAGCATTTTATCCAGCTTGGTCTCCTCGCTGTCCTCGATGGTCTTGCGCATTTCCTTGAACGGCTGGCGCGATGTACCGAGAATGGTGCCGCCGACGGTCAGAATATCCGAAAAATCCTCGGGCAGCATTTCGTGGTAATCGCCTTCGATCAAACCGCGGTAGCCGTCCCGAATACCATAGATGGTTACTTTATCTCCCAGTTCGTTATACAGTGTTTTCGCTACACCGCGCAGTGCCGCGTTCAGACCCTGACAGTCGCCGCCGCTGGTCAGCATACCAATCTTTAACATACTCGTCTGCCTCCTGACTCTGTTTTTCGCATTCTGCATATTGTACAATGCGCAGTATCGTATTTTTACTATACCCTATTTGGTGTAAATTGAAAAGATACTTTACACAGATTCCACCGTTTTTTCACATGGATTTTTTGTGACTTTCGGCAGTTGCATATTGAGCGGCAGATGTGTTATGCTAATGCCAGACAGATTCCCTGCAACTGACGGACACAGGTGGAGCGCAAACCACCGGGGAGCAGGGAGTTCCGTAATCAGATGCACCGTGAAGTGTATCTTAATGCCGACCGTCTGGGCAGTGTCGCAAGTAATACGCGATGCTGTCCTTTTTTGTTATCATAAAAAAGGACAGCAGACAGCACAAACAGGAGGAAAAGAACATGAACGCATGGAACAACTTTAATGGCGGCAACTGGGAAAACGAGATCAATGTCCGCGACTTTATCCAGAAGAATTACACCCCGTATGATGGTGACGGCGCTTTTCTGGCTCCGGCTACCGCACGCACGACTGCGCTGCGTGAGAAGTTCGACGCATTGCTCGCGGAGGAGCGCGAAAAGGGCGGTGTCCGTAATATCGACACCGAGACCGTTATCACCATCACGGCCTTCGGCCCGGGCTATCTCGACAAGGACAACGAGGTAATTGTCGGCCTGCAGACCGATGAGCCGCTCAAGCGTGCATGCAATCCGTTCGGCGGCATGCGCATGGTCCGTGATGCGTGCAAGCAGTACGGCTACGAGGTTTCTCCCAAGATTGAGGAGGAGTTCAAGTACCACAAGACCCACAACGACGGCGTATTCTCGGCCTATACCAAGGATGTGCGCGAGGCCCGTCATGTCGGCCTGCTGACCGGCCTGCCGGATGCTTACGGCCGCGGCCGCATCATCGGTGACTACCGTCGCGTAGCGCTGTACGGCGTGAACCGTCTTATCGAGGAGAAGCAGAAGGATAAGGATGCGCTCGGCAGCGTGCCGACCACCGAGAAGGAAATCCGCTGCGCGGAGGAGCTGAGCGACCAGATCAAGGCCCTCAAGGACATGATCGCAATGGCGGCGTCCTACGGCTTTGATATCACCCGTCCGGCGGAGAACGCAAAGGAGGCCGTTCAGTGGCTGTACTTTGGCTATCTGGCCGGCATCAAGGAGCAGAACGGCGCCGCAATGAGCCTTGGCCGCACCTCCACCTTCCTTGATATCTACTTTGAGCGCGATATCAAGGCAGGTCTCATGACCGAGTCCGAGGCGCAGGAGATCATGGACGACTTCGTTCTGCACCTGCGTATGGCGCGTCACCTGCGCACGCCGGAGTATAACGAGCTGTTCGGCGGCGACCCGATGTGGATCACCGAGGCAGTCGGCGGCATCGGTGAGGACGGCCGTCACATGGTTACGAAGAACAGCTACCGCATGCTCAACACCCTGTACAACCTGAACGCTGCCGCAGAGCCGAATCTGACCGTTCTGTGGAGCGAAAACCTGCCGGAGAACTGGAAGAAGTTCATCGCAAAGGTGTCTATCGACACGGATGCCCTGCAGTACGAGAACGATGACGTTATGCGCCCGTACTACGGCGATGATTACGCCATCGCGTGCTGCGTATCCGCGATGCGCGTCGGTAAGGACATGCAGTTTTTCGGTGCGCGTGCCAACATCGCAAAGCTGATGATGATGGCGATCAACGGCGGCCGTGACGAGAACAAGTTCGAGCAGGTCGGCCCGGAGATGTCGGTCATGGACGGCGATGTGCTGGATTATGAGGAGGTTCTCCGCCGCATGGACTTCTACCGTCCGTGGCTGGCTAAGACCTACGTTTCCGCGATGAACACCATCCATTACATGCACGACAAGTACGCCTACGAGAAGAGCCAGATGGCGCTGCATGATACCGATGTGCGCCGCCTGATGGCATTCGGCATTGCGGGCATGAGCTGCATGGCGGATTCGCTCTCCGCGATCAAGTATGCCAAGGTAAAGCCCGTCCGCAATCCGGAGAACGGCATTATCGTGGACTTTGAGATCGAGGGCGATTTCCCGAAGTTCGGCAACGACGACGATCGTGTAGATCAGATCGCGTGTGAGCAGGTCGAGAAGTTCTATCAGGCACTGACGCAGTTCCCGCTGTACCGCGGCGCAATTCATACGCTGTCCATCCTGACCATCACCTCCAACGTAATGTACGGCAAAAAGACCGGCAACACGCCGGACGGCCGCCGTCACGGCGAACCGCTGGCACCGGGCGCAAACCCGATGAGCGGCCGTGACGTTTCCGGCGCGCTGGCATCGCTCAACTCGGTTGCAAAGCTGAGCTACACCTACTGCCGCGATGGTATCTCCAACACGTTCTCCATCACGCCGGGTGCGCTCGGCAAGACCGATGAGGAGCAGGTGAACAACCTTGTTGCCATCATGGGCGGCTACTTCGCGCAGAACGCGCATCACCTGAACGTAAACGTACTCAATCGTGAAACCCTGATGGCGGCTTACGAGCATCCGGAGCAGTACCCGAACCTGACCATTCGTGTTTCCGGCTACGCGGTCAACTTCTACAAGCTGAGCCGCGAGCAGCAGCGTGAGGTTATTTCGCGTACCTTCCACGAGGCGATTTAACCTCTAAGGGGGACGCTGTCCCCCTTAGATACCCAACCGGTTCCTTGCGAAACCGTTTGGGATAACCCCCTCTCGCCCGCACAGCGGACGAGGACGCGCCGCCGCGGCGCGGGCAGAGGTATGGTTCCGCGGCAAAGCCACGGAGCCATTTATTTTTCCCGAATAGAAAGGAAAGTGGCAATATGATCGGAAACATTCATTCCATTCAGTCCCTCGGCGCGGTGGACGGCCCCGGCGTGCGATACGTCGTATTTATGCAGGGCTGCCCGCTGCGGTGCGTCTATTGCCACAATCCCGATACCTGGCTGACCGAAGGCGGCACACCGACCGACGTGGACGAGCTGGTCCGCAAGGCTCTCCGGTTTCGTCCGTACTGGAAGAACGGCGGCGGCGTAACCGTCACCGGCGGCGAACCGCTCCTGCAGGCCGAATTCGTTGAGGAATTCTTCGCCAAGCTGCATGAGCACGGCGTACACACCGCGCTCGATACCTCCGGCGTGGGCAATCTCTCCAAAGCGGAAAAGGTGCTCGCGCACACGGATTTGGTTCTGTGCGACCTGAAATTCCTCACCAAAGCGGATTATCTCAAGAACTGCCGCGCGGATTTCGACCAGATTGAGCGTTTCCTGCAGCTGACCGCGATGAAAAACGTGCCGCTGTGGATTCGGCATGTGGTTGTGCCCAGTCTGACCGATGGTATGGACCATTTGCGCCGCGTCAAAGCCAAGGCGGAAAGCTATCCCAACTTTGAAAAGCTGGAGTTTCTGCCGTTCCACAAGCTGTGCATGGAAAAATATGAACGGCTCGGTCTGGAATTTCCGCTGAAGGATACGCCTGCCATGAACCCGGATGCCCTGAAAACCATGGTCGCACAGTTGTAACACGCAAAATTTATTCGCAAATCGCTCTTGTTCAATTATGCGGTGTTGCCTTAGAAACAAACCTTTCAAATTCTGTTCAAAATTCGTTCACACATTTTGCGGCAAAGTGCGGTATACTAACATTGTCGATGAGGGAAGCCGCAATCCCGAACGACACAGCCTACTGATTTTTTTTATTTCTCTTTTACCCCCTTTATTTTGTGAAATGACCGAAAACACCCTGTTTCCGTTCCCCCTCGGAGGCAGGGTGTTTTCCTGTCCGAAACCGGTTTTTCGGCAGTACACAAACCTTTCAAATTCTGTTCAAAATTCGTTCACACATTTTGAAGCAAAGTGCGGTATACTAACATTGTCGATAAGGGAAGCCGCAATCCTGAATCGATAGTCATCTACAATCTTTTATTTCTCTTTTACCCCCTTTATTTTGTGAAATGATCGAAAACACCTCGGTTCCGTTTCCCCCACGGAGCCGGGGTGTTTTCCTGTCTCGGAGTATCTTTGAAATGGTTAAGCAGGGTACTTGTTTACATTGTAAAAAATATTTCAAGGTCTGTTCATGATTTGTTCACAATTAAAGGGCGCCTGCGCGATATACTATAGGTGTCAGTAAGAGTTACCCCTTTTCTCAAGCTGACAACCTCTTTTCTTTGATTTTATCACCTTTTCTTAAACTCTTTTCATTTGCATCAACGAGAACGCCCTGTTTCCTTCCCCCGGGAAACAGGGCGTTTCTCTTGATTTATCGCCAGACTGCAGTTTGGACGATAAGCCGTTTTCTTTGCAGATCCTTCACAGCATATTCAAATTTTGTTCACACATTCGGCATCAAAAGACAGTATACTGTACTTGTCAGTGAGGGAGAGCCGCAAATCCCGCATTGACGTCATCCGATTTTTTTCATTTCTCTTTTTTCCCTTTTTTCAATTTGTGTTATTAACCGAAAGCACCGTTGTTTCGTTCCCCCACGAAACAGCGGTGCTTTTCTGTTTTTGGCATTTGTCAATAAATAAGCCGGTGCTATGCTTGCGGAAAACGCTTTTTTAGGGTATACTGTTTTTTAGGCAAGATATATAGGTAAGGAGTTGTTTTTTATGGGTTGCTCGCATAATTGCGATAGCTGCTCGTCTAACTGCGGCGGCGAAAAGAGCCTCAAGGTTGCAGCCAATCCGGCGGCCTCTGTTAAAAAGGTTATCGGTGTTGTTTCCGGCAAGGGCGGCGTAGGCAAGAGCCTGCTCACCTCGATGATGGCGGTCGGCATGACGCGCAAGGGTTATTCCTGCGGTGTACTGGATGCCGACATCACCGGTCCGTCTATCCCCAAGACCTTCGGCGTACACGGTCAGCTCGAGGGCTGCGAGGAAGGCATTCTTCCGGCACGCAGTGAAGGCGGCGTACAGATGATCTCCATCAACCTTGTTCTCCCGAACGAGGACGATCCGGTTATTTACCGCGGTCCGATCATCGCGGAGACCGTCAAGCAGTTCTGGTCGGACGTTGTATGGGACGACGTAGACTTCCTGTTTGTTGATATGCCTCCCGGAACGGGCGATGTACCGCTGACGGTATTCCAGTCCCTGCCGGTGGACGGCATCATCGTTGTCACCTCGCCGCAGGATCTGGTCTCCATGATCGTAGGCAAGGCGGTTAAGATGGCGAAGATGATGAACATTCCGGTGCTCGGCATTGTGGAGAACTACAGCTATCTGGCGTGCCCGGACTGCGGCAAGCACATTTCGGTGTTCGGTGAGAGCCACATTGACGAGGTAGCCGCACACTACGAGCTGCCGGTTCTGGCAAAACTGCCGATCGACCCGAAGCTGGCTGCGGCGGTTGACGCAGGCAAGATCGAGGATGCAAAGCTGCCGGACGAGCTTTCCGGTGCGCTTAAGACCGTGGAGGGTCTGTTATGAACATTGGCGTAGCATATGAAAACGGCCGGATCGCCAAGAATCTGGGTGATTGCCGTGAGGTGCTCATTATCACCACCGAGGGCCGGGAACCGGTCGGCAAGCGCATTGCCGGGATTGCCGGCACGTCCGCGACCGACCTGATCAAGTTCGCCGGTCTGGAGCAGATCGACGTGCTCATCTGCGGTTCGCTCGGTCTGGCAACGCGCAACGCACTCGAGATGCTCGGCGTGCTGCTCGTGCCCGGCTGCGAAGGCTCGGCGGAGGAATCGGTTGCAAAGTTCCTCGTCGGTGAAAAGCAGGGTGACCCGACCATCCTCGAGATCGGCCGTGAGGAAGATCCGGATGATCCGATGGCATGCATGCACGACTGTGCAAAGTGCTCCGGATGCGGTCCGAGCGAGCTGCTCAAGCAGATTCCGGTCGAGGAGATCAAGTAAAACTATAAAAACCACCGAATTTCGGTGGTTTTTATGGTTTTAATGGAGAATTGAGGATGGAGAATGGAAAATGATTGTTAAGATGAAGCGAGTGCCGCTCCTTTTGCAGAAAGGTAATTCTCCATTTTTCATTCTCCATTCTCAATTTGATGAAACTGTGTTATAATCAAATGTATCATTATAATATAAGGAAAGAAGCTATTATGGATACCGAAAATCCGAAAACGGCAATCGAATACATACACTCTCTCGGCAGATTTTCCGGCAAGCCGGGTCTGCACCGCATCAAGGCGCTGTGCGAGGCGCTGGGAAACCCGCAGGACCGGCTGAAGTTTGTTCATCTTGCGGGCACGAACGGCAAGGGCTCGACCGCGTGTATGGTCGCCTCGGCGCTGCAGGCGGCCGGACTGCGCACCGGACTGTATACCTCGCCGTATCTGGTGCAGTTTTACGAGCGCATCCGCGTGGACGGTGTGATGATCTCGGACGACGATCTGACGCGCCTGTGCGAACGAGTAACGGTGGCGTGTGAATCGCTCACACTGCCCGAGGGTGAGACCATCGGCGAGTTTGAGTTCACGACCGCACTGGCATTCCTCTGTTTTGTTGAGCAGGAATGCGATATTGTGGTTCTCGAAACCGGTCTGGGCGGCCGCTGTGATGCGACAAATGTCATCAAAAATGCGGAGGTCTGCGTGATTACGCCGATTTCGCTCGACCATATGGCGGTGCTCGGCAACACAACGGCGGTCATTGCGGCCGAGAAGGCAGGTATTTTCAAGCCGGGTACGGCGGTTGTCTGCGCGGACGGTCAGCCGAACGATGTACAGCGGGTGCTGCGCCGTGCCTGCGATGCGGCGGGCGCTGTCTGGTTCGGCGGAGCGGAGGACTGCCGCGTGCTGCGGTGCGACATCAGCGGTTCGGCGTTCGTGTATGAGGGACAGGGCTACACCATTGCCATGCCCGGGCGGCATCAGCTGCAGAATGCGCGGACGGCTCTGCGGGCGCTGAACGCACTGCGTGAGCGCGGCTGGAACATTCCGACCGAAGCCGCCGTGCGCGGTCTGGCGCGGGCGCGTATCGCAGGCCGGCTGGAACGCGTGGTCGATCAGCCGCTCATCCTGCTTGACGGCGCACACAATGCCGCAGGCGCGGACGCGTTGTGTCACGCGGTGGATGAGCTGCTCAAGATGAAGCGGCTGCACGTTGTGATGGGCATGGTGCGCGACAAGGACTACGAAACCTGTGTTCACGAGGTCGCCAGCCGCGCGGATGACTTTTACGCCTGTGTGCCGGATGCGGGTGAGCGTTCGCTGGATGCACACACGATTGCAGAGCTGGCGCGGCAGTCGTGCAAGCGCGTGTACGAATGCGAATCCGCTGAGCACGCCATCGAGCTTGCGCTGGAGCATGCGAAGATGAACGACTGCATTCTTATCTGCGGTTCGCTGTACCTCATCGGTGAGTGCGAGAAGATTTTGCGCGGGCGACCGAAAGCGACAGATTAAAATGGAATAAACAGGTAAAATAAGGCTTGTACTTTGAAAGTACAAGCCTTTTATTTTTGTGTCAGTTGTTTTCAATAGGTATATTGTTTGGTATATCGCAGGGCGGGGTACCATGCGAAATAAGAGGTAATATTTTGCTGATTTCGAGGTGACATATATGCTGCAAATCACGCAGAGAAGGCAGGAGGGCACGCTGATCGCGGTGTACACCGGTGAACTGGACCATCATGCAGCACGGGAGGCGATCGAGCAGACCGAGGATCTGCTGGTGTTGTTTCCGTGTGAAAAGCTGGTGCTCGACCTGTCCGAGCTGACGTTTATGGACAGCTCCGGTCTGGCGGTCGTCCTGCACCTGTACCGCACCTGTGCCCGCAGCGGACGCGAATTTGCGGTGCGCGGCACGCCGCCGCAGCCGATGCGGGTGTTTGAGGCGGCCGGTCTGCCGCAGGTGATGGTTTTTGAAAGGGGGAAGGAATAATGCGGGCGGTCATCAACAAAATGAGCCTGAAATTCGAGAGCCATTCGGTCAACGAGGCGTTTGCGCGGCAGGCGGTCGGCGCGTTTGTCGCGCAGCTGGACCCAACGATGGAGGAGCTTGGCGACATCAAAACCGTGGTCTCTGAGGCGGTGACGAATGCCATTGTGCACGGCTACGCGGACAAATGCGGATTTATCACGGTCACGGTGCGGCTGTTCGAGGGACGAGCCCTGGAACTGAAAGTAAAGGACGCCGGATGCGGCATTGAGAATGTCGAGCAGGCGCGCCAGCCCATGTTCACCACGGGCGACGACACGCGCAGCGGCATGGGATTCACTATCATGGAGACATTCACGGACAAAATGCGCGTGCGCTCTACGCCGGGGAAGGGAACGCTGGTTGCGATGGTCAAGGTGCTGAAGGAGCGGCAGGCGTGACCGGAGAAATGCGCACGCTGCTCGAGCAGGCGGCTTCGGGAGACAGGGATGCGGAAGCGCGGCTGATCGAGGACAACAGCGGTTTAATCTGGTCGATCGTGCGGCGGTATTACGGACGCGGAACCGAGCCGGACGATCTGTATCAGCTGGCGTGTGTCGGCTTCATCAAGGCCGTGCGCGGTTTCGATGTGTCGCTCGGCAACGAGTTTTCTACCTATGCGGTGCCCAAAATCGCGGGTGAGATTCGGCGGTTTCTGCGGGACGACGGTGCGGTCAAGGTCAGCCGGGCGGTCAAGGAACGCGCGGTTCGTGTGCGCCGCCTGCAAAGCGATTGGGAGAGCCGGAACGGACGGTCACCGACTGTATCAGAACTGGCACAGGCCGCCGGATTGACGGTCGAGGAAGTAGCGGCCTGCGAGCAGGCGGACGTGTCGGTGGACTCGTTCGAGCGGGAGCTGTCCGGCGGCGGACGCGTAGGCGATCTGGTCGGTGACGAGGGAATGGAGGAGAGAACCTGCCTGCATCTGTCGCTGCATGACGCACTGCAGGACTTGCCCGACCGCGACCGGCAGGTGCTCAGTCTGCGCTATTCACGTGACTTGACGCAGCAGCAGGTCAGCCGCATTGTCGGCGTGTCGCAGGTGCAGGTCTCGCGCATCGAAAAACGTGCCATAGAGAAGCTGAGGGAAATGCTGAGAGAGTAACAGAAAGTCGAAAAAAGAAGAGGAATTGTTCCGGTCGGATTGACATATTTCTCGGTTTGCGGTATTATAATAATACCAGACGGCATCATAGAGTGTCCGTCGCAACTATGAAGCAGGCAATGGGACCGATTTCCGTGTGTCTGTGGAGTTATGTATGTGGGTTCGGGTGAGTACCGCAGATCGGTGTAGGCGTAAGCTGAAAGAAAACACCCTTGAAAGGGATCTGCTTGCAGATCCCTTTCATTTTTACATAGAAATGACGGTGTTGGTATGTGTTTGCTGCGGAAAGCAGCGGAAGCGTGGGAAAAATTATTAAATCTTCGGTATGATATGGTGTTCGGACGCAAAAAGAAAAGCTACGTGGTTTCACTTTCGTTTGAACGCTATGATTTTCCGCATTTAGTCGGTATGCAGTACGCAAATGATGTTGATTTTAAGATCAACTCAGCAGAGTATTACGGCGAAAAGCTGATAACAGCAATTTTATCCGGAAGATTAGATCCGAAGCGGATTGAAAAATCGAAGAACTGGGATCGTATACAAAAACGATTGCAGGTGCTTGTAAATTTACAGGATACGCTGGAAAATGGTTTTTCATTCTTTCTGTTTTCCAAAGCAAAAGTGCCGAGATACAGTAAAATAGATGCAGAGTACCTGATTCGCAACAATCATTCAGGCGAAATGTTCTTTGTTTTTCTGGATAAGGAATCCGGAAGATATTTCTGTAAATCTGCATTTGGTTCGGAAATGGATTATTCTCGCAACCAGACACCGTTGACGCTGCTGTATAAATGCAGGGTAGAAGGAGAAAATAAGGAAGTTTTATTTCAGCACCCAAAGTATGTTGCAGACACTATATAAAAAGGAGATTCTCGTAGAGAATCTCCTTTTTTATAATCAATCTCAAATTTTGTGCATAAACTGTCCGGCCGACTTGGCCATCAGCCGCTTGGTGCCCTTCTGATCAAATGCAATTTCGAGCAGGGCATCGCCGCCCATCGGCTTTACCGATACGATCAGTCCATCGCCGAAGGCCTTATGGAACACGCGGTCGCCGGCGGCAAAGTTCGGCAGCGGCTTGCTTTTAGCTGCCGAGGTCAGCGACGCGCTCGGCGCAGTATTGGCAGCGGAAACGTACCGCGCGCGCGCCACCTGCGGACGTGAAAGTGTGGGATCGGGTGCAGTTGCGTTTGAGAACCGGCGGCTTTCGGTGATATTGCTCTCAAGCAGCTCCTCCGGCATCTCATCAACAAAGCGCGACGGATGCGAATACTGCGTGCGGCCATACAGCAGGCGGCGCTCCGCACAGGTGAGATACAGCTGCTCCTTCGCGCGGGTGACGGCAACGTAGCACAGGCGGCGTTCCTCCTCCATGTCCTCGTCCTTCTCCATTGCACGGAAGCCGGGGAACAGCCCGTCTTCCATGCCCGCGAGGAACACGACAGGGAACTCCAGACCCTTGGCGGCATGCATGGTCATCATGATAACCGCGTCATCGTCCTCGCCGGACTGGTCGGCATCCGTGTACAGCGCCATGTTCTCGAGAAAATCGCCGAGCGACGGCGTTTCGGTCTTGTCCTCGTAATCGACAATGTAGGATTTTAACTCCTCGATGTGCTCAATGCGGCTTTCCTCTTCTGCGCCGCCCTTTAGCTGCAGCGCACGGATGTAGCCGCTTTTGTCCATGAGTTCGTCGTACAATTCGGAAAGCGAGACAAATTCCCGCAGCTTGCGCAGATTTTCGATCATCTCGCCGAACTTCTCCATTGCCGCGGCGCCGCGGGACAGGGCAGGGTACTGAGAGGCATGGCATACCACATCATACAGCGTTGTGCCATACTCAACGGCAAGCTGCATGGCGGTTTCGACCGATTTATCGCCAATCTTGCGGGCAGGCGTGTTGATAATACGGCGCAGACGCAGCTCGTCCGCCGGATTTTCGATCACCCACAGGTAGGCGAACATGTCCTTGACCTCGGCGCGCGAGAAGAAGTCGCGGCCCTTGTACACGCGGTACGGAATGCCCGCGCGGATGAATGCGGCGGCAATGTTATCCGACAGGACGTTATTGCGGTACAGAACGGCGAAATCTCCCCATTTTCGGCCCTGCTCCACGCCCTCGCGGATGGTGTCCGCGATGTAGGCAGCCTCGCCCTCCTGGCTGTCCGAGCGATGCAGACGGATTTTCGCACCGTCACCGTGGTCGGTCCACAGTTCCTTGCCCTTGCGGCCGACGTTGTTGCGGATAACCTCGTTTGCGGCATTCAGAATGTTGCCGGTCGAGCGGTAATTCTGTTCCAGACGGATGGTTTTCGCGTCCTTGAACTGCTTTTCAAACTCCAGAATATTCGTGATCGTTGCACCGCGGAACTTGTAGATACTCTGGTCGTCATCACCGACCACGCAGATGTTCTCATAATAACCTGCCAGCAGGCTGGTGAGCACATACTGCGCGTAGTTGGTATCCTGATACTCGTCCACGAGAACATAGCGGAACTGGCGCTGGTAGTATTCCAGCACCTCGGGGTTGTTCTGCAGCAGCAGCACGGTTTTCATGATAATATCGTCGAAATCCAGTGCACAGGCCTTTTTCATGGCCTTTTCGTAATCGCGGTAGACGTCTGCGACCTTTTCGCGGAAGTAGTCACCGGCGGCATCCGCGCTGAACTGACGCGGGGTCATCAGCTTGTCCTTCGCGCGGGAGATCATGCCCATCACGGTTCGCGGATCGAAATTCTTGGGATCGAGATCGAGCTTTTTCATTACGTTGAGAATGACGCGCTTCTTGTCGTCCTCATCGTAGATGGTGAACGCGCTCTCAAAGCCGAGCAGATCAACATGCTTGCGCAGAATGCGCAGGCAGGCTGTGTGGAAGGTGTACGCCCAGACAGCGGACGCGGCTTCCTCGTCACCGAGGGCAAATTCCAGACGCTCGCGCAGCTCACGCGCGGCCTTGTTGGTGAACGTGATCGCAATCACCTGCCACGGGCGGGCGGGATTCATCGCGCACAGGTGCTCCGCGCGGGCGCGGTTCTCCGGCTTGGGATCGGTCAGGTATTCGGTCAGGAACAGAAGATCGTCTTCGGTCGCCCAGTCGGGCGCAAATTCACTTTCCAGTCCGTCGCCGAACTTGAGAATGTTGATGATGCGGTTGATGAGCACGGTCGTCTTGCCGCTGCCTGCACCCGCCAGGATGAGCAGCGGGCCCTCGGTCTGATAGACAGCCTCGCGCTGCTTGTCGTTTAATTTGGAAAAGCGCTGTTCGATGATCGCACGCCGGACAGCGGCATATTTCATATCAAATTTGGTCGGTTCCATAGGTTTCCTCGTTTCGTTTGAAGATACAGAAAATCAAATGCAGAGATAGTATATCATATTCGGGAAAAGAAAACAAATGTTCTATCCGGATTGCGTAAAAAAGTCGATCGGAGTATACTATAAAAAAGAGGTGAGCACAATGACAGACAAACAGCGGCAGGAAGCCTATGCGCAGATGCTCGTGCGGCTTTCGCGCTCGAATTTCCGCAGCCGCTTTCATTTAAAGGCGCAGGACAAGCAGTACATCCGCGAGAAGGGATGGAACACGGTTGCTGACCATGCGGCAGATTTCGTTTCCAAGCGGCTTGCACCGGCCGAACCGAAAAACGACGGCAAGCAGACACCCATGCGCGGGCATCCGGTGTTCATCGCGCAGCACGCGACCGCCTGCTGCTGCCGCGGCTGTCTGGCGAAATGGCATGGCATCCCGCAGGGCGTGCCGCTTTCGGCGGAGCAGCAGGTCTATATCGTTGGAATGCTGATGAGCTGGATGAGGAGAGAAATGGAAAATTGAGAATGGAGAATGGAAAATTAGCGTGAAGAGAACGTAATGTTTTACCCTTCTTCATGTCATTATATTTCATCATAAATGTAAACCGTAGGGTGCGACGACTCGGCGCACCATTTGTAAACCATCTGCACATGCTTAATCGTAGGGGCGCACAGTGTGCGCCCGCAGCGCGACTGGAGTCTGCGCAAGAAACGTCCAAGAACCGTTTGATTTGACGTTGCGCGGGAGCACAATGTGCTCCCCTACGGGGTAACGTGTATCAATCGTTAGATACGGTGCGCCGAGGTCGTCGCACCCTACGGTAAAGTTTATTGATAATTGTAGCCTGCAGGTGCCGTCCGCAACCACCTACCAACGAGTTGCGCGACACTGTTATGTCGCGCCTGCGTAGATGAACCCGCCTGTGTAGCAGAACGAAATCTGACACTGCGTAGAGATAGAGAAATGGGCGCACATTGTGCGCTCCTACGGTAGAAAGAATCCTCTGCCGTTCTCCTTTTCGAAGCGGTCGCCGGTCTCTGGTCTGCGCCGGATTCGGAAACAAAGGGAAACGGGAGTTAAGAGGGTAGAAACCGCAGGTGTCTGCCCTCTTGCCCGCCGCCGCGGGTGCGGCGAACCGCCCAGTCGTCCGGACGGCGCCCGCTCCATATCCGATAGTGAACAATTTGATGAGGATTTGTATAGCGGCAATAATCTTCATGATAAAAATCTGCATTTCGTACAATCAATCTCTTGTCACAAACGACACGATTTGATAATATATAAAGTGTATTGCTGTTTTGCTTGCCAAATGACAAAACAGCATAATTGATTCTCTGCCGGGCGGCAGGGATAAGGAGGAAATTGAGGTTTCATGAGTAAGGTTGAGCAGTATATCACCAGCATTCCGGATTTTCCGAAGGAAGGCATTATCTTCCGCGATATTACCACCGTGCTCGGTGACGCGGACGGCTTCCATCTGGCGGTGGACGAGATGACTGCGCTGCTGGACGGCGTAGAGTTTGACGCGATCGCCGGTCTGGAATCCCGCGGATTCCTGTTCGGTGCACCGATGGCGTATAATCTGCATAAGGCATTCATTCCGATCCGCAAGCAGGGCAAGCTGCCGCGTGCAACGTCCCGCATGTCCTACGAGCTGGAGTACGGCATGGAGACCATCGAGGTACACCGCGATGACATCAAGCCGGGGATGAAGATCGTCGTTGTGGACGACCTCATCGCTACCGGCGGTACGCTTGAGGCGGCTGTCCACCTGTTGGAGCAACTCGGTGCAAAGGTCGTCAAGGTTGTCTGCCTGCTGGAGCTCAAGGGTCTGCACGGACGCGACCGCATCAAAACCTGTCCGGCGGAGACGGTTGTCGCTTACGAGGGGAAGTAAGTAAAATTATCATTTCACAGTAATCAAGGCGAAAGCCTAAAAATTTAAAAGGGGGTTATTCGATGTTTGAACGTGTTTTCAAGCTATCGGAACACAAAACCACAGTCAAGACCGAGGTCATGGCCGGTATCACTACCTTTATGACCATGGCGTACATCCTTGCCGTAAACCCGAGCGTACTCGGCTCCACCGGTATGGATACCACCGCGGTATTGCTGGCAACCGCTCTGGCATCCTGCCTGGGCACGCTGTGCATGGCGTTTATGGCAAACCTGCCGTTCGCGCTCTCTGCCGGCATGGGTCTGAACGCCTTCATGGCGTACACCGTTGTTGCAGGCTACGGCTACAGCTGGCAGGTCGCTCTGCTGGCCGTATTCATTGAGGGCCTGATCTTCATCGTCCTGTCGCTCACCAACATCCGTGAGGCCATCTTCAATGCCATTCCGCTGACGCTCAAAAAGGGTGTTTCGGTTGGTATCGGTCTGTTCATCGCCTTCATCGGCCTGCAGAACTCCGGCCTGTGCGTGGACTCCGCAACGCTGGTCGGCATCATCAGCTTCCCGGAGAATTTCCACACCGCAGGCATCTGCGCACTGCTGACACTGATCGGCCTGTTCTTCACCGCAGTATTCTATACCCGCAAGATGAAGGGCGCCATCCTGTACGGCATCCTGCTGACCTGGATCCTCGGCATGATCTGCCAGGTGACCGGCCTTTACGTTCCGACGCCGGACGCAGGCTTCTATTCGCTGTTCCCGAGCTGGGGCATGACCGACTTCTCCAAACTGGGTCTGACCTTCGGCCAGTGCTTCAACGTGGATTTCAGCGCGGTTGGCATCGTAAACTTCATCGTTGTCATCTTCTCGTTCCTGTTCGTTGATATCTTCGACACCCTCGGCACGCTGATCGGTGTTGCCACTAAGGCGAAGATGCTCGATAAGGACGGCAAGCTGCCGGGCATCAAGCCTGCTCTGATGGCAGACTCGATTGCAACCTCCGCAGGTGCAATTCTGGGTACTTCCACCACCACCACCTTTGTTGAGTCCGCATCCGGCGTTGCAGTCGGCGGCCGTACCGGCCTGACCGCTCTGGTTACCGGCATCCTGTTCCTTGTATCCACGCTGTTTGCGCCGATCTTCACCGCCATCCCGTCCTTCGCAACCGCTCCGGCGCTGATCATGGTCGGCTTCCTGATGGTAGGCACCGTAACCGAGATCAACTTCGATCTGGACAACCTGACCGAGTCCATCCCGGCTTACCTCGCCATCATCGCTATGCCGCTGTTCTACAGCATCTCCGAGGGTATCTCTCTGGGCGTTATCTCCTACGTTCTGCTGAATGTTGCAGCCGGCAAGGGCAAGAAGGTTGCTCCGCTGATGTACGTTCTGGCAGTACTGTTCGTACTCAAGTACATCTTCCTTTAATTAAGAAATCGTAAAGATTACAGAAGGCTGCCGAAGCTCGCTTCGGCAGCCTTTTTTGTATGGCATGAAAATCATGGTGAATATCAGAGAAAATACGCGAAAACAGTGGGGATTGCAGTTGAACGGTGTCGATACTTGACAGAAAACGTAGGAGTTGGTAAAATATAAAATGACTAAAATGGGGCAGTATACCCATTTATCCTGTATCTGAAGGGAAGGAGGCAGCGAATATGACACAGCAGCGCAAAAAGTGCGGAAAAGGCGGCTTTACCCTCGTAGAGCTGGTAGTTGCACTGGTCATTCTGAGCATTCTGTTTGCTATCGCTGTACCGAGCCTTCTGGGGTATATCCATCTGTCGCAGTTCCGAAAGAATGAATCGTACGCTAAGACCATGTATCTGTCGGCAGAATCCGAGCTGACCTACCTTCGTACCGGCGGTGAATGGGAGTCATTCTGCAGCAAGGTGAAGAAGGAAGGCGTGCTGAATCAGTCGTTTGATGAGTCGGATGAGGACCGGAAAAAGCTGGTCGGTCGTATTTACGGCATTCGTCTGGATGCAGGCGAATACGCAGAAGGTGAGCTGTCGGGTGACGGTGCGCTCGTCGGTGCGCTTCTTTCGCAGGATACCTACGATAAAAGTGTGCTGAATGCTGCAATCTGCATCGAAATCGACGTGGAAAGCGGTCAGGTTTATTCGGTTTTCTACGGCACAAACTGCAAGGGACTGTACTACGGATCGAATGAGGACAGCAAACCGGCGGATATGTCCGGCAGCTGGCTGGATATTGATTACAGCAAGCGCGGCCGCGATACGCGCCGGGAAGAACGGCTGGGCTATTACTCGGTTCAGGATGCAGTCAATGCTGTCAGTCTGGATGCGACCAAGCTGAAGATCACCTCGATCAATCTGGTAAATGGTGAAACCCTGTCGCTGAACTGGTCGAGCAATGTGAAGGATCAGGATCTGGATAAGGTTTATTACGAGGTCAAGCTGTACAGCAGTGAGGATAAAGCACAGCTTCTGTCGATCAATATTCCGGGCAGGGATTTGAAAACGGGTTCGCAGTCGGTTGCGGTTACGACCGAGGATAATGCGACGAAGAATTATACCTTCCCCATGGAATATGACCGGACCAGCAAGCGGGCAACACTCGTGCTGGACGGTATGATGAATGCGAAGTTGTACGACCGGCTGGACAAGCTGTCTGATGATAAAGCAGCCTTCCGGCAGAGCAGCGATACCAGCATCACGCGCTTCGGCGGCAAGCTGGAAACCCCGCTGAATGTTTACGCAGCCGTGCAGGTGTTTCCGGACCCGAACGCAGAAAACACCCGCGGTGAGGAGTATCAAAAGAGTGACGCTATCGAATCCAATAAGGCGAACACGCTTTTCGGTGACGGCACCCGGTCGGATAACGGTCGGTGCGAGATCGAAACCTTCCGTCATCTGTCCAATATCCGTTATATGGATACGGCGGCGGCATTTGCCGTTACCGCGCGTTCGCTGGACTGGACGAGCGACAGTGTAAAGGTTTACGGTACGGCAGCCCGCGGAGCACTTTCGGTCTCCACCGGCAAGGATATCGGCTTCCCGAGCATCCCTGCGCTGCGCAGCAATCAGACACTGGATGGCACAGGCGGTCTGCTGAACCGCATTGCCGGTGTGTTTACCGGCGGGAATGCCATCAGTAATCTCAAGCTGGATGAGACCTCAATTGCCGATGACGCAGAGTATCTTGGTCTGTTTCAAAAAAACGCAGGCACAATCCGTGACCTGCGCCTGCTCAATCCGCAGGTGAAGATTGCATCGGACAGGCTCAAGGGTGTCGGCGCAGTCTGCGGTTACAGCAACGGCTCTTTGAAGGGCGATACCGTGGACGGCACCGAAGCCGAGGTGGAAGCTGCGCTGACCTCGGCACAGGCGCAGGGCATCGGCGGTGTGGCCGGTGTGATTGAAGTCAGCGATTCTAAGTCGGTAATCAAACTGTCTGCATCGGGTACCGTAACCGGTACGCTGCCGACCGGCGATACTGCGCGCGGTATCGGCGGTATTGCGGGCAGCCTGACAACAAACGGTGCCGCAGTCAAAACCCTCACCAACAGCGCTGCTGTAACGGGCAATCGCTCGGTTGGCGGCATTGCAGGCTATTTTTCCGGCAAGGATCAGGCCACGGGAAAAGATATGGCTGACTGCAAAAATGAGGGCCTGATTCTCAGCAGCACAGCCGCAGATGATCATTCGCTGGCTGGACATTATATCGGCGGCATTGTCGGCTACGCGCATAACGCGTCTCTTTCCGAATGCAGAAGCCGTGCCGGATATGCGGACGGCTACACCTATAAGCAGGGGGATAGAGTCAAGCTGCGCGGCAAATATGTCGGCGGCATTGTCGGCTACGGCGAACAAAGTGTGCTGTATGACTGCGAGACCGAGGCAAACGGCTACGTTCTCGGCAGCGAGTATGTCGGCGGCATCATCGGTGCGCTGAATCAGTCTGATACGCAGACGGCACTGCTCAGTGAAAACGGCACCAGAACAACCGTTAACGCAAGCTATGTCATCGGCAATTCGTATGTCGGCGGCATCATCGGTGAGAATAAAGGCGGTTCGACGATCAAAAACTGCGTCAACACAGGTGTCGTTGCGGGATACAATGCGTATATCGGCGGTATTTGCGGTGCAAATGAGAACAATGCGGCCATCATAAACTGTGCAAGCTATGTTTCGGATACCAATAATGCGATCTACAGGCGTGTCACGGACTGGGGAGCCGTCGGCAGCTATGCGGGCGGTCTGACCGGCTACAACAGCGGCACGATCACCTTCAGCGACAAGGATAACGCAGTCTCCACCCGGAGTGTGGCGGGCATCGTTGTCGGCAGACACTATGTCGGCGGTCTGGTCGGCTATAACGACACGGACGGCACGATTGATATCAATTATACGCTCATCGGCGGCCGTGTTGCCGCAACCGGAGACTGCGTCGGCGGTCTGATCGGTCTGAATGCTTCGACAAAGCTGCTCGAGAAGAAGCTGACCATCAAGCCGAGCAGTGTGCAGGGACGGTACTATGTCGGCGGTGCGATCGGTGCAAATGTGGTCAATCCGGGAGAGGATGTCACGGTCAGCGGTCTCAAGGTCGATAACAGCCTTGGCACGGTCACTGCAGAGGCATTCTGCGGCGGTTTGATCGGCTATCAGCGCACCTACACGGAGAAAGACCGGGCAGGCGGAACGCTGTATGCACTTCTGCCGGGCATCGCGGCAAACAACAGCAATGTGCCGGGAACGGTCGAGGCATCTACCAATACGCGTACCATCACTATCACAGCGGACGGCAACAGTGCAGACAGACTGTCTGCGGTTTCCAACAACATGACCATCCGCGCGTATGCGTATGCAGGCGGCATTATCGGCAGCTGTGAGCCGCAGACCCAAATGAAGGTGGAGCACTGCCTGAACGCAGGCGGCTTTGACCGTCCGGCAGATGACACCTTCCCGGACAGCAAGCTGAAAACCGGTGTGGATATGGTATCCTATCTGCAGGCGCAGAAGTACACGGATGCCGCGAAGGCACTCTCCGATGAGCTGGGCAGCAGCGAGCTGCGTGTTTCCGTTATCGGCGGTGTGATCGGCGTCAACGGTGAGAATCAGGTGATAGACCACTGTGCCAGCAAGGGCACGATGAACGGTCTGAATGCCATGGGCGGCGTGGTCGGTCTGAACGAGGGCATCATCCGCGACTGCACGCTCTCCGGCAGCATGGGCAGCGCAACGCAGGATTATATCGGCGGTATCGCGGGTCTGAATGTCGGCAGCAGGACGGCGGGCACGATTGAAAACTGCACGACCGAGAAAAACTGCACCGTCACCGGACGGAACACGGTCGGCGGCATCGTCGGCTATAATCTCAGCGGCGGCAGGATACAGAACAACACCAGCAGTGCCAATGTCAGCGGTGCAGGCCGTGTCGGCGGTATTGCGGGCGAAAACGGCGGTGCGATTACGCTTTCGAGCACACCGGCAGGAAAGCGCCGTGTCAACGGAAGTGGCAGCGGTGTCGGCGGCGTGATCGGCGTGAATACCGCAACCGGCACGCTCAGTCCGGCAAGCGGCAGCGTGCAGGGCGATGTCATTGCCGCGGATAACAGGCTGACCGTGCGCGGCAGCAGTATGGTCGGCGGTATTGTCGGCATCAACCGCGGCATACTCGGCGGCACGAGCATCAACTGCCTGACCAATCAGGCGACAGAGGTCCGCGCAGCGGCGGGCAGTGCAGGCGGCGTTGTCGGCGCGCAGGGGGGCACAAAGGCTGTTCTGCGGTACGCGAAGAATCTCGGTCAGGTGACCGCGAATGTCGGTGCGGCAGGCGGCATTGTCGGCATGAACAGCGCGGGCAGCACGGTCGAGAACTGTATCGGCAACGGCAGTGTCACCAGTAACGACGGCTATGCAGGCGGCGTTGCCAGCGAAAACTACGGCACGATCAGGAGCTGCAGCGTCGGCACGGATAACAGGGTAACACTCATCACCCGCAACAAGACTGCGGCAGGCGCGATCTGTGCGGTAAACCACAAGGGCGGTACGGTTCAGGGAGCGACACTCGGCGGTCATATCACGATTTCCGGCAGTGCATTCATTCTGGGTGCTGTTGTCGGAGACAACAGCGGTACGGTCACTGTAACCGAGGTTTCGCAGCAGCCGACATACAGCGTTTCCGCAAGCACGCTGCAGGTCGGCGGTGCAGTCGGCATCAATCGAGCGGGCGGTACGGTCAGCAAGGTGAAGGTCACCTCGGATTTCGAGAAATTCACGAAGTATACCTATCTCGGCGGTGTAGTCGGTCAGAATAATGCAAGCGGTAAGGTAACCGAATGCACGTATTCCGGCACGATCGACGAAGGAAAGAGCGCGGTCGGCAACTGCTACGGCGGCATTGCCGGACTGAACGGCGGTCTGCTGCAGGGCAGCACCGTTTCCAGGCTGACACTGACGGCGGACGGTGTGTACACCGCAACCTCCACCAGCTCGGCGGCAGAGAAGGAACGCCTGTCCTCGCATATCGGCGGCATTGCAGGCAAGAATGATACGACCGGCATCATCGAGCAGTGCTACATAGACAATACCGGAACCGGCACGATCACGGTCAAAAACGGCATGGTCGGCGGTGTGACCGGCTATAACAAGGGCACGATCACCATGTCCGGCGATAAGAGCACCGAAACCTTGATGGAAAATGTCAGCAAGGTGAGCGACCTGCTGTCCAATGCCGAGGCACAGAAGCTGTCTGCGGATTCCACTTGGGTAAAGTGGGCAGACCGGACGGATGTGGAAAGACTATCCTACAACGGCGGCAGCAAGAGCGTAGCGGCAGACCGCACCATGCAGATCATCGTATCGAGCAACGGCAACCTTGGCGGCGTGGCGGGCTACAATGCGCCGACCGGTGAGCTGAATCGCTGCGTCAGCGGCAGCTGGCTGCTGGTCAACAAGTCGGACGGCATCGGTGTCGGCACCGGCGGTATTGTCGGCATGAACGAGAGCGAAAAGGACCTGTCCTATCTGCTCAATCAGGCGTTTGTCGGCCGCCAGCTGGCAAACGGCGCGACCAGCCGATTTGCAGGCGGTATCATCGGCACACAGACCAACCAGACCACAACCGACTGGACGATCGAAAACTGTGTCAACTATGGCACGGTATACGGCTATCAATCGCACTATTCGGGCGGTATCGTCGGCCAGTGGACCAATAACGGCGGTACGATTGAGAACTGCTACAACTACGGCAATCTGCAGACCACGTATGAAACCGGCTGGGTCGGTGCATCCGGCGGTATCGTGGCACAGCTGTATCATGCGGCCTCCGGTCAGGATTTCAATATCATCAGCTGTCAGAATCACGGCAGCGTTTTTGGCCGGGATGGTGCAAACTATTATCATTGGGAGAACAGCAGGAGGGTCAAGGACTGCGCGAACGACAGTGCGGGCATCCTTGGCAACGTTACGGTTTATACGACGTATGATATAAATGCTGCACAGAAGTTCACCATTAACGTTTCGGATTGTGTCAATGCGCCGGGCGTTAAGATCTATTCATCCTCCATGGCCTCCGGTATCGTGGGTTACTTCTCAACAGATACGGCAAGCAGCAAGAACGGCGGTCCAATCGGCACTTCGACCGCAAATATCGTGCTGAATATCGACCGCTGCCGCAACTATGCGGAAACACTGGTCGGCGGCAACAATTATATCGCCGGCATCTTTGGCGACCGGTATAAGGACGGCACTGTGGCGCAGGATAATACTTATATCCAGAACTGTTACTCGGTCATCGGTTCGGATGCGGGTACCAGTACAGGCATCGTATCGCTGAATAACGCCAGCCTGAGCAGCTCCCTGAGCGGTGATAAGGTGGGAAACAATTATTATTTCTTTGATACATGGGGCTTGACGAACACTGCCGGACGAATCTTTGACAGCAGTAATACGCGCAATGAATCACGAAAGGGATTTTCCCGCATGGTTGCCTATGGATACTGGGCAGGCAGTGACGGAAAATGGGCGAATAAGAGCTTTGCCGCCATTGCCGGTCCGCAGCTTGGCGTGATCGACTATACAGACAACCGGATGTATTACAATGTAACAACGGCAAACTCTACGATCGATGAGCATGGCATTATCCGTACGAATATCAATGGTTCTGACCAAATTACGGGACGGATTTTGTTCACCATGCCGGATACACCAACATATAGAGAGATTGCACAGACGAATGGACACGGTGCTTCGTGGCTGCGCCCGCTGCTGTATCAAAAGAATACGGTGTTCAACACAGAGCAAAAGCTGTTTGATGAGTATGTTCGAGAGAACTATCGCGACATGGAGCACGACCAAACCGACAAAAAGCTGGATGCCTCGTTCATGGTCGATTTGAAACAGCAGACAGACGGCAGTTTCGATGTATCCATCGAGGATACGGACCGTCCTTTGTACTACGAGGGTACAGTGCTCGTTGATGACAAGGAAGTAATGTCCAATCTGCGCTTTATACCGAACCGAAAGGGACAGGGACAGTGGGACCCGAAGCTGGACGGCACACAGGCGTACGGCTCCGGTACGACCAGCGGTTCGTTCCAGCTGCCGGCAAGCCTTGCGGCAGACACAGCAGGCAAGACCATTACATTGTCGGTTCGTGCTGTCAGTCTGTTTGAGGATACCGCGCCTTCTGCGTGGAAAACTGCGGCGACGCAGGATGTGTCGGTACTGCCGACACCGGATGTCAATATCCGACTGGTGAGCCATTGGAACAATGGCGCGAAATACCAGATCTCGCTGAAAAACCTTGCGGATTATGCGGTCTTCAGCAACTGGAAAGTCACCTTCAGGCTCGGCTCGCAGACCGTGACCATTGATCAGAACAACCATACCGCCGAGATCAACGGTGATGATTTGAAGGAGCTGATCGTCACGGCAGCGGCGGGCATTACGAACGGCATTCAGCCGGCCTCCGTGACGGATACCATCCCGACTGACACGCCGAAGTACAAGCCGGACGGCAGTATTAACAAGCTGTCGGTATCGTACTCGGGCAGTACGGTGGATGATTGCACGGTCACGGCTGCACTGACGGTCAACGAGCCGCAGATGGAAACACCGCCGATTTACCGTATCGAGGTGCTCGGCACGGTTGGCACAAATGAGTATGTTTTTGCATATGAGGATGTGCTGACCTCGGCGGGCAACACGGTTACGGCAAACTTCCGCAACCTGCCGAAGGAGTATTTCGCGGAGAATGTCACAAATCGTCGGGTGCGTGCATGGTACGCCGCCTCCGGTCTGGGACCGGTTTACACCTATGGTGATACCCGGCAGACCGGCGATGCGTCTGTTACGCTGCGGACTTACAGCGCAGAGGGCGTTCAGCAGCAGGACAAGATCATTTACAGCCATGTCCTTGGCCACGCGAATGACTTTACAAACTACATTAGAACCGCGGCGCTGAACATCAAGCCGCTGACGGCGCCGGAGCTGAACGACCCGGTACTGATGCAGGAAGATAACGGCAGTATCAGCTACCGGTTCTCGTGGACGCAGCCCGGGCGGGGGACCGCAGTGCCGCACTACAGCGTCAAGCTGACCGGTATTACCGCGGCAGGCGCAAGAATCGGCATTCCGGTCAACGAGGTTTACGGTACGCAGGAGAATCCGAATACTTCCCAATCGTTCACCATCAGCGCGGACGACTGGCAGTATGCCGAGGTTGAGCTGACTGTTACCCGTCTGGGACAGGCATACGGCGAGGTTGGCCTGAGTACGACGAAGAAGTACGCTGTCAAGCAGCGCCTTGAGCGTCTGGGACAGCCGTCGGTAACCAACCCGGATACCAACGAGCTGGAATACACCATCGGCTGGAGTGCCATCGGCAGCGAAAACGGCTGTGCAGGCTATCAGATTTATGTGCAGCCGGAGGGCGAAACGGCCGCTGCCCTGGGTGCGCTTGTGCCCGTCAGGGGCGGCACCTGCTCGGTAAGCCGCAGTCTGGAGGATTACGCCGGCAAGACCATCGACCTCTATCTGGTGGCGGTGGCTGCTGACGATTCCGGTTACGCGGACAGCCCGAACGGTATCGTGTACACGATGACCGTGCCGAAGCGTCTGGATACGCCGAGCGTCAAGTGGTCGTACAACTGGAATGCGGCAGCAAACAACCCGATTCCGGCGGCCGGTTTCCGGAGCGGCGGTCTGCAGGTCACCGTTACGCCGGAGAATGAGGCCAGTGTACCGCCCGGCGGCAGCACCTATCTGCTGCGGGCAAAAATCACCGGGACGGACGGCACAACGGTGGCTTACCCCGTTTCCGCAATGAGCGAAAGCGGCGGCAGCTACGTCTGCAGCCTGACCGATCTGGATACGAAATACGCAGGCTGTTCTGTACGGTTTGAGGCTCGTATTTCGCAGTCGGCGGGACAGGTAAGCTCGGTCTGGGTATCGAGCGGCGATGTGGTATTCCCGCGTGTGAAGCTGGAAGCGCCGAGCGCGTCGCTTGCAAACGTGAATGAGACGCTTGCGGTCAGCTATGGCCCGATGAATCGTCTTATCAATACGGCAGAGTGGGCTGCACAGCTTACCGCGCTCTCGTGGGACGAGGTGGCAGACGCTGACCTGTATCGGATTGAATTGACCGATAAGGACGATAATTCCACGACGGTTACCGTCGATATGAGCGGGAACCTGCCGGAGATTATCATAAATGGTCAAAATACGTTTGCAGTTGCAGGGGATGACTGGTATACTGTAAAACAGGGCAGTGCGGTCAACGGCAGATACAGCCTTACCAATGGCAGCATTCGTTATTACAGCTATCAGCCGGATACCATGCTGCAGGTGAAGGACGGCACATTTACCTTGAAGCTGCCTAACATTTTCTCCGTGGTAACGCACGAGAATCAGACCCTGCAGCTGACGAATGGTATACAGATCAGCAGGGTAACTGTCATTGCGGACAGCAAGAGCGATCGTTATACGGAATCCGATCCTGCTGAGCGCAGATTTTAGTTGTGAAGGGAGGCGGCAGACATGAAGCGGATACGTCAGGGCTGGAACACCCTGCGGCGCAGCAGGCGAAGCGGTGTTTCGCTGATCGTAGCACTTTGTGCTGTCGCCGTCCTGATCGGGCTTTCGCTCAGTATCGTGTATTCCTCATCCATGCTGCTCTCGCGGGCCAACCGCAAGATCGGCAGGGAACGCTGTTATCAGCTGGCGCAGTCCTTTGCACAGGTGCTGGACAGCGAACTGCAGGAATACAAAACAATAAAGCCGGAATTGGATACCAATTTTGCGCCGGAAGGCTGTTTCTACCGTGAAGTGAACAACATTTTAGCGGAAGATACGGGATTGGGTATTTACGATCCGGACCGTTCGGATGAAACCACTGCCTGCTATAATGCGGGTTCGACCGAGGATGACTACGGCAGGATTACGATTTTGCTCCGTGATGTTACCGATGCGCAGGACCCGATCACAGGCGATACCTTTGCATACGATGCTCGGGACAAAGGCACCGAAAAGGCAGAGCAGACAACCTTTAACAGACATCAGATTTGGGTAGGCGTCAAGGCGGAAAAGGGAGCGGACAGCTACATGTACACCACAGAATACCGCCGAAAGGATAGTTTTCAGCCGATCTACACATGGGAAGGGGAAGACGGCGTCAGCGGACAGTTCCAGGTCTACTGGGTAAACGGCCGCTTTTGCCGAAGTGCCAACGGCGAGGAGCCGGTAGAACCCAAGGTCATTGGCGAAGGCAAGGATGCCCGTACGGAGTATGTGGAGATCAGCTATACCTATGATATCAACAATCCGACGTACAGCCGATACGAACCCATTCACAAGCCGGCAGCCCGGACAACCGGAGGTGCAGCCGATGAATAGACTGATTCGCGTGCTGCGCGACCGCCGGGGCGAATCCATGGTGGAAATTCTGGTTTCCACGGTGGTGTTCATGCTGCTGCTGGGCGCGCTGAACGGCGCAGTCGGCTTTGCCTCAAATGCGCAGCGCAAGTCGGAGCAACTCCGCAGGGACGCGACCGAACTGCAGGAAAGCGTGCGCGGGAATGCAGAAGTCGCGGACGGCGAAGCTGCCGCGTACGATTTTAAGGTGACGACGTCGGACGGCGAAGATACCGATATTGACGCCTTCCGCGTAAAGGTAAAAAAGCAGACCGTAAACGCCAAAACCGAGGACGGCAAAACCGTGCCCTTCTACCGGTTTGCGAAGGGAGAGTGACGGCATGAAACGCATTCGCTCAATCCTGCGCGGCCGGGAAGGCATGACACTGGTGGAGCTTGTGGTCGGCGCCGGACTGCTGTGTCTGGTCATCGGCATATTCAGTGCATCGCTGCGACCGGCGGCCGAGGTATCGCGCCGCACGCAGGAGCTGAACAGCGCCGAGCTGATCGCGGACGACCTGCTCGAAACCGTGCGCAGCAAGGTGGAGACCGCCACGGATTACATCAAATGCTACGACAGCGGCACGGATGTGACGAATAAAACCGGCTCGTCCGAAGGCTCGGCGATCGAGTTTGGCTATGAGACCGAACAGGGATACAACGCGGCGGAGCTGCTGACGGCAGACGGCTGCGGACCAACCAAAATCGTGATTGCCGATAAGGACTCCGGCGAGCAGCCTCGAGTGGAAAAGGGTTATCTTGTCGAGCGCTATTATAAAGATGGATATAGTCAGGATGCGGACGGCAATCCCATTGCCCGAGCCATGACGAAAACCTACGCAGAGGGCTTTTATATGGGTCTCCGCGCCGGACTGTATTTCAAAATCGACGAAGCAAAGCACACCGTTACCGCCACCGTGACAATTTACCGCGATAAGGATTTGACCGATAAAATCTATTCGGATTCGCTCATTATCGACCTGCGGTACGATATTCCGGTGAAAACCGAGGTAACGGCAACGAAAAAGCCGGCATAACGGCAATGTAATATGTGTAACTCTGCGGAGCACCGCCGCAGCTTACAGAGATAGAAAAACAAAAATAAAATTGGAGGAATAAGATCATGATGGAAAAAATGATCGCGCTGCAGCAGAAGCGCGCAGCAAGAAGGGCGGCTTTACGCTGGTAGAGCTGATCGTGGTTCTGGTTATTCTGGCGATTCTGGCAGCGCTGCTGATTCCGGCGCTGACTGGTTATATTGACCGTGCTAAGGAGAAGTCCATTATTGCTGAGACTCGTCAGATCGTAATGGCTGCTCAGACTTTGTATGACGAAGCATACGCTAATGTCGCAGCAAATGGTACTGCAGCAACCCCGAGCGATTCCGATATTACAAAGTTGGCAGAAGTTAAGGGTGATCTGGGAACTGGCACTGGTAAGGAAGTTGCGTTTGCTAACAATAAGGTATCGCATCTGGAATATACGCGCAATGGTGTAACTTGCGTATATGATGGCAGTACTTATAAAGTAAATCCGAAGTCTGGTAAGTAAGTATGCCTAACCGCACCGAACGCCACGGACCGACTGCGCCGATCAAATACGGCGCAGTAAGCTGGTGGCTGACGGTGGTGTGTGTGATCCTTCTGGCTGTGATCGCGGCGGCGGGCAGCGTGCTCAGTCTGCTCTATCGGGCAGACGCGCATGTGGCGCTCGGCAATGCAAAAACGGTGCGTATGGCGCTATACGCCGCCTCGATCGAGGCCTACGGCGAAAACCGTCCCTTCACGGACTCCGCCCATGAGGGCGGGGTCTCGGAGGCGGTTTACAACGAGGTGCTGACAGCCTGCAAGGTGCCCGGTGATTTCTGGGTGCTGCAGACCGACAAAAACGGCTATACCGTACAACAGATGATCTACACAGAAGGGGATTTCACCGTAACCTACACCGCCGATCCGGTCACTTGGAACGTGTCCGTCGGTGTTGACCTGATTCATGCCGCCGCAGCACAGTGAACGCACGGTGCGCGTTCGCCGTCGGACGGTATGGCGGGTCACAGCCCCTTAACAGTTAAGAGGCGGTGACCTGCCATGCGGTTTTCTGCATGGTAGATTCTATTTGTAAAAAATCATTTCAAACCAACCCAAACGAGGAGGAAACCAATGCTTTACATTGCCTATGCTGTATTATGGCTGTTACGGTTTGCATTGGGCGCATGCGTATTCAGCTTTCTCGGAGTGGTGGTATGGCGCCTGCCGCGCAGAGAGAGCGTGGTGAAGGGACGCAGTCACTGTCCGGCGTGCGGGCGCACGCTGTCGGCGGCGGAGTTGATCCCGTGCCTGAGCTTTCTCCTGCAGGGCGGCAAATGCCGCGGCTGCGGTGCAAAAATCCCCGCAAGGGATTTCTGGATCGAGGTGCTCGGCGGCTTGTGCTCCTGTGCCTGTGCATACGCCTTCGGTGGCGAGAGCGCACAGGCGGCGCTGGCGTTCGTCGTGCTCGGTATTCTGACGGTCGTGGCGCTCATGGACATGGACACGCTTGAAATCTACGACCGGTTTCCGGCGCTGCTGCTTGTCTGCGGCATCGCTGCGCACATACTTATCCCCAGCATGGGGATAAAATCGCGGCTGATCGGATGCGTGATCGTCAGTGTGCCGATGCTGCTTCTGGCGCTCATCGTGCCCGGCGGCTTCGGCGGCGGTGATATCAAGCTGATGTTCGGCGCGGGCTTTTTTCTTGGTGCAAAGCTGACGGTCGTTGCCGCGTTCATCGGCATTCTGCTCGGCGGCGGCTTCGGCGCGCTGCTGCTCGCCCAAAAGAAGGCAAACCGGAAAAGCCAGTTCGCATTCGGTCCGTTTTTGTGCATCGGCATTGCGATCGCCATGTTTTTCGGAGAAACGATCGCGGACTGGTATATGGGATTATTGTAATGAATGGAGAGGAGGGTCAGCATGGCTGCATCCAACAACCGCAGGCTGACCGTCACGGTCAAACCGAACAGCGGTCACACGCTGTTCCGCTACACGGCAAAGGACATAGACGGAAAGGTAGTCCGCGGCGCAATGGAGGCTGCGGACTATGACACGTTGTATACCCAATTACTCGCTCAGGGGCTGTATCTGCAGAGTGCGACCCGCCGCGGTGCGGGCCGCAAGCCGCGCACACTGCGTCCGCAGGAGCTGAGCGACCTGTGCCGTCAGCTGTCCACGCTGCTGGCTTCGGGCGTCAGTCTGGTGCGCGCGCTGACGATCATCTCGCAGGATGAGGGCATCAGCGCGGGTCTGCGCCGCATTTACGAGAGTGTGCTGGGTGAAGTCCGGAAAGGCTCGAGCCTTTCTGCCGCACTCGAGGCGCAGCAGGTGTTCCCAACGCTCATGCTCGGCATGATCCGCGCAGGCGAGGGCAGCGGCAAGCTGGATCAGGTCGCGGAGCGGCTCGCCCTCCACTACGAGAAGGCACACCAGATGAATCAGCAGGTCAAGTCGGCGCTCATGTACCCGATGATCCTTGCGATTCTGGCGGTCGCGGTCGTTATCGTTATCGTAACCTTCGTGCTGCCGCAGTTCAGCGATCTGTTCTCCACAATGGATTCGCTGCCGGGCGTTACGCTGGCGCTGATGGCGTTTTCTAATTTTATGGTTACCAAATGGTATCTGATGCTACTGGGTGTCGCGGCAGTGGTCATGGTTATCCGCACGCTGCTGCGCATTCCGGCTGTCCGGCTGGAAATGGACCGGCGCAAGCTCAAAATGCCGGTTTTCGGTCCGCTCAATCAGGTTATCTGCACGGCGCGGTTCGCGCGAACCATCAGCAGCCTGTACTCGAGCGGTCTTCCGATCGTCACTGCGCTGCAGACCGCCCGTGATACCATCGGCAACGCCTACATCGTTTCGCAGTTCGATGATGTGCTCGTGCAGGTGCGTTCGGGCGTCAGCCTGTCCGCCGCCCTCGAGACCGTAGACGGCTTTCAGCGCAAGCTGTGCAGCAGCATTGCAGTTGGCGAGGAGACCGGACGACTGGACTCCATGCTGGATTCCATCGCGGATTCGATGGAGTACGATGCACAGCAGGCGAGCAAGCGCATGATGACCATTCTGGAGCCGATGCTGATCGTGCTGATGGCGTTCGTGGTCGGCTTTATCATTATCGCGGTCATGTCGCCGATCATCGGCTCGTACAGTGCGATTGAGAGTTCGGGGAACGCATAACCTCGGAAACGTGTCAACCTCACAAAAGGGGAGAAATGAGAATGAATACAACCGTTTTGGCGCTGCAGGAGGAGCAGGTGCTTGTCGCGGTCGGCAAGTCCGGCGCGCAGCCTTCCGTGCAGGCGCTTTACAGTGCCCCCGCACACGGCGGCGGCATGGAAAACTGGGAGAAGGCGATAGGCGCACTCTGGCAGCAGCACAGGCTGCCGACCCGCGGCATCACGCTCGTCCTGCCGGATGAGGCGGTTGCCACCAAGACTATCACCGCACCGAGCATGCCGGAAAACAAGCTGGAGGAGCTTGTGCGGCACGAAATGCGTCCGCGGGAGGATCGGCTTGCGGCGGCGGACTATGTGCCGCTCGGCACAGATGCCGAAGGCCGTCAGCAGCTGTTCTGCGCTGCCTGCCGCAAGGAAACGATGGAGGAATACCTTGCAATGACCGACCGGCTCGGCCTGCGCCTGCAGAGCGTTACCGTTACTATGGCAGGACGGCTCAAGCTCCTTCATGCCATGCAGTCCATGCAGGGCAAGACCTGTATCTGGCTGTGCTTTGAGGGCAGCAGCGTGCTTTCGCTGCTGGTCGAGAACGGCGAGTACCGTTATTCCAGCCGCAGCCGTATTTTCAGTGAGCCGGGCACGGTGGATTTCGGCACTGAGATGACGAGGGATGTCTCCGGTACGATGCAGTTCCACACGGCAAGCCGCTCGGGCGGCACGCTGACCGATGTGTATTACGCCGGCTGCTCGGATGATGATTTCGAGGTGTGTCTGGCGGGTATCCGCGGTCTGGGTCTGGAAGTGAGCCGTCTGCCCGAATGCCGTGTGTTCCGCGCCCTGCCGAACGGCGAGCGGCTGAACGACTGGCTCGGCTGTGCCGAGGCTTTGATTCGCGTGCTTCGTGCAAACAAGGAGCTGGATCTGCTCCGCAGCTATCGGCGTTTGTCCCGCGGCAGCAAAAAGCAGACCGGCCTGCTGCACAGCTTCTACACACCGATTGCGGTGTGTCTGGTGGTGTGCGCCGCGGTCTGGTGTGTGTTCCTGCGGATGAACAGCAGCCTGAGCCACAGAACCGACGACATCAATGACTGGCTGAACGATCCGACTGTGATCGAGCAGTACAACGAGGCTGCCGAAAAGCAGCAGCGCAATGACAATCTGGTGCAGGGACTGCAGCAGGTACGCAATCTGACGGACGCGCTTGCCACCTATCCGCAGGTGGACAGCGCCCTGATGAGCAAGATCGGCGCGGCAGGCGGCGCTCAGGTCAGCATGGTGCTGACCGGCTACGATGCGGCCACCGGCGCGCTGCAGTTTGATGCACAGAGCGGCAGCGTTATCGACATTCCGAGCTATGTGCTCAAGCTGCAGAAAACCGGCCTGTTCCGCAAGGTGGACTACACCGGCTATACCTATGAGGACGGCGTGTACGTCCTCAGCCTGAACTGTATCCTGCTGGGAGAGGAGGCAGCCGAATGAACATCGTTGTAACCGAACGTGATAAAAAGCTGCTCCGGCTGGTGGCCTGTCTGGCGATAATCGTCATTTTCGGCATGTATCTCATCCGTCCTGCGATGAAAAATCACGAAACGCTGCAGAACGAGTATGACGCCGCCGAACAGAAGCAGCAGGAATATCAGACGCAGATTGCCACACTTGCGACGATTGACGATATTATCGCGCAGAATGAAGCCGCGTTGAACACGGCAAGCGAAAAATACTACAAGGGCGATCTGGAAACCCGTCAGATGGACGATATCATCACGGGTATCGCGCTCGAGAACGGACTGTTTCCGCAGTCGCTGACGCTGACGGAAGCCGCTCCGGGTGCGGTCAGCGCGTATCTCGCTGAGCAGGAAGCTGCGCAGACGGACGGCAGTGCGGACACCTCATCCGATACAGAATCCGCCGATTCGACCGATGATACATCGGCAGCGCCGTTGCAGCCGGTCAACTGCGTTTACATCGGCACTGCGACTATCTCGGCGCAGGGCGCCGTAACCCAGTGGCTGAACTTCCTCGATGAGGTAGAGCACAGGTACAAGGGTCTGCGCGTGACCAATTTCAGTATTGCAGACTATGATTATGTGGAGAACAACACGCAGGCGGTCAGCACCAATCTGATCACCGGCACGCTGGAGATCTATATGTGTGTCAGCGACAAGGAGGCGGACGCATGAAAACCAATTTGCGTATCGGCGAAGTGCTGATGGAGCGCAATTACATCACACAGGAGCAGATGGAGCAGGCGCTCGCCTACCAGAAGGAGCACCGTGAAAAGCGAGTCGGTCAGATCCTGATCGAGCTGGGCTTTGTCACCGAGACGCAGGTGATCGAGGCGCTGGCTGCCCGTCTGGGACTGGAAATTGTGAGCATCGGACAGATGCAGGTCGATTTGACCGCTGTCCGTATGATTCCGCGCGAGCTGGCGGAAAAGCAGAACCTGCTTGCGGTCGGCTTTGCGGACAAGAGCCTCGAGGTCGTGACGAACGATCCGCTGAACTACTTTGCCTTTGAGGAAGTGCGCCAGCTGACCGGCTGTCAGGTGGTCATCCGCCTGAGTGAAATGGGTCCGCTGCAGAGCGCGATCCGCTACTATTACGCCGAGGTCGGCGCGCAGCAGGCGGCACAGACCGCCAACGAGGGCTTTGCAGAGCGCAATGTGGAGATGCTGCAGGTAGAAGAGAGCGAAAGCGGCGATCCGGAAGCGCCGATCGTCAAGCTGCTCAACAGCCTGCTCGACCGTGCCATCAGCACCGGCGCAAGTGACGTGCATATCGAGCCGTTTGAGGGCAGCACGCGCGTGCGCATGCGTATCGACGGCACGATCGTCGATTATGTAACGCTGCAGCGCAGTGTGCACCAGCCGCTGATCGCGCGAATCAAGATCATGGCGAACCTCGATATTGCCGAGCGCCGTCTGCCGCAGGACGGTCATTTCCGTATCCGTGTGGGACAGAGCGAGTACGTCAACATCCGTGTATCGCTGCTGCCGACCGTGTTCGGAGAAAAGGCCGTGCTGCGAATTCTGGCAACGGCGGGTCAGGTCGATCACGCCAGCCACTTCGGCATGGATGACGAAAGCTATGCAAGGTTCCTGCCTATGCTCAACTCACCGAACGGTATTATTTATATCACCGGTCCTACCGGTTCGGGTAAGTCCACCACACTGTACATGGTGCTTGAGTACCTGTCGCACCGGCAGGTGAATATCTCCACGGTTGAGGATCCGGTGGAGAAGAACGTGCCGAGCATCAACCAGACGCAGGTCAATCCGGTTGCCGGACTGACGTTTGAGTCCGGTCTGCGCGCGCTGCTGCGTCAGGACCCGGATATCATCATGGTCGGTGAGACCCGTGACGGCGAAACCGCCGGTATTTCGGTTCGTGCCGCCATCACCGGTCACCTGGTGCTGAGTACGCTGCATACCAACGATGCGGTCTCGAGCATCGTCCGTCTGGCCGATATGGGCATCGACCATTATCTGATCGCAAATTCGCTGGTCGGTCTGGTCGCGCAGCGACTGATGCGCAAGGTGTGTCCGCACTGCGGCAGAGAGGTCGCAGTTACGCCGCAGGAGCAGGCGCTGCTCGGCAAGGATATCACGACCATCAAGCGCGGCACAGGCTGTACCCACTGCAACGGCACCGGCTACCGCGGCCGTATTGCCGTGCATGAGATCGTCACGATCGACCGCAATATCCGCCGCATGATCAGCCGCGGCGCCGAAACCGAGGAGATCGAGGCCTACGCGCGGGAACAGCAGGGCATGCGCAGCCTGAAGGAAAAGGGTCTGGAGCTGGTAAAACAGGGTGTTACTACACCGGAGGAGCTGCTCAGGATCGCGTATTACGCATAACCGGAAACCGCTCTGTATCTTTTGATACAGAGCGGTTTTAACGATTATAAGCAGAATTACAGAACGAAATTCACATAAATGAACTTGTGTTCACTATTGATTGGCTCCCCGGAGCCGAAAACTTTTCCTTTACATTCTTATCTCAAGCGGGTATAATACCCATTGATGGATGGCATTCCGCAGAGCGGAAGCTATACCTTGTCACAACATGTTTTTCAAATTTTTCCGACAGTGATTTTACGTTGCGTCACACCACAGAAAGCGGGTGACAGCATGAACATTGGCATTGTTGGAGCAGGAAAAGTCGGCTTTTCCTTTGGCAGACTGCTTGCCGAAAAAGGCGTGCGGATATCCGGCTATTACAGCCGTAATTCCGACAGCGCAAGAGAAGCCGCAGAATTTACAAATTCCGGACACTATACCGACCTGGGCAAACTCATCGAAGATAGTGACGCGATTTTCATCACCGTTCCGGATAATGCGATTACCGAGGTATATCGGCAGGTCGCAGAATTTGAAATTCAGGACAAGTATATATGTCATTGCAGCGGCGCCTGCACAGCCGAGGAAGCCTTTCCCGGTATTCACGCGCAGGGAGCCTATGCAATATCCATTCATCTGCTATTTCCGATCAGCAGCAAGTATAACTGCTGGCGGGAGCTGGCAGGTGCTTTTTTTTGCGTCGAGGGAGACACGCAGGCGGTCGAGGTCTTTGTGCCGCTGCTGCGCGGACTGGGGCTGCAGGTGCAGACTATTTCACCGGAGAGCAAGGCGCAGTACCACCTCAGCTGTGCGCTGGCGAGCAACTTTGTCTGTGCACTCGTGCAGCGCAGCGCAGAGCTGCTGAGCGGCTGCGGATTCTCCAAAACGGACGCACTGCACGCGCTTGCGCCGCTCATGCGGAGCAATCTGGCGCATGTGATCGAGCACGGTGCCGTCTCAGCGCTGACCGGACCCATTGAGCGCGGTGACACGCAGACCGTGCAAAAGCATCTGTCGTGCCTGACGGAACGGGACGACCGGCAGCTTTATGCGCTGCTGGGACTCGAACAGGTCAAAATGGCACAGGAAAAACATCCTGAGCAGGATTACGGCACGCTTGCCGCCCTGCTGAACGGGGAAAAGGAGCAGAAAGAATGAAGAACACAGTGAGTACATTTCTCTCGATGAAGCAAAACGGCGAACGCCTCACCGAGATTACCAGCTACGATTACACGACCGCCAAGCTGGTGGAAAAAGCGGGCATCAACGCCATTCTGGTGGGCGATTCGCTCGGCATGACCATGATGGGTTATGACACGACCCTGCCGGTTACGATGGAGGACATGATCCACCACAGTGCATGCGTCGTGCGCGCGTGCGAGAACACCATGGTCATCATGGATATGCCGTTTATGAGCTATCAGGCGTCGGTTTCCGAAGCCGTGCGCAACGCAGGCCGGCTGATGAAGGAAGCGCGTGGACACGCGGTCAAGCTGGAGGGCGGCGCAGCCGTTGCCGAGCAGATTCGCGCGATTACAGACGCCGGTATTCCGGTGCAGGCACATATCGGCATGACGCCGCAGAGCGTCAACGTGTTCGGCGGCTTCAAGGTACAGGGCAAGGGCGAGGATGCGGCAAAGCGGCTGCTCGAGGATGCCTTTACCGTACAGGAGGCCGGTGCATTTTCGGTCGTGCTCGAGTGCGTACCGCCTAAGCTGGCGGCGCTCATCTCGAAAAAGCTGACCATCCCGACTATCGGCATCGGCGCGGGCGCAGGCTGTGACGGACAGGTGCTGGTCTATCAGGATATGCTCGGCATGAATATGGACTTTACGCCCAAGTTCGCCAAGCAGTTCGACAATATCGGTGAGCGCATGGTGGATGCGTTCCGCACTTACATGAACGAGGTGCAGAACGGCACGTTCCCGACCGAAAAGCAGAGCTTTGTCAAGTCTGACTGCAGCGATGAATATCTCGCCAAACTCGACGCAGAATTTTGAGAGAAACAGGAGCATATACAATGAAAATCGCAACAACCATCGCAGAAGTACGCGCACAGGTGCGCGAGTGGAAACAGCAGGGTCTGACCGTCGGTCTGGTGCCGACCATGGGCTATCTGCATGAAGGACACGCCAGTCTGGTCAAAACGTCCGTGCAGCAGTGCGACCGCACGGTAGCGTCCGTGTTCCTCAATCCGACCCAGTTCGGTCCGGGTGAGGATCTGGAGACCTATCCGCGTGATTTTGAGCACGACTGTGCACTGCTGACCGAGTGCGGCTGTGACATGGTGTTCCATCCTGAGGTGTCCGAGATGTACCCGGACGGCTTTGCCACCTTTGTTGAGGTGCAGTCCGAAATGCCGCGCCAGCTGTGCGGCAAGACCCGTCCGATTCATTTCCGCGGCGTGTGCACGGTCGTTTCCAAGCTGTTCAACATCGTAACGCCGGATAAGGCGTTCTTCGGTCAGAAGGACGCACAGCAGCTGGCGATCATCCGCCGTATGGTGCTCGACCTGTCCATGGGCATTGAGATCGTCGGCTGCCCGATCATCCGTGAGGCGGACGGTCTGGCGAAGTCCTCGCGCAATACCTATCTGAGCGCAGAGGAGCGCAAGGCGGCGCTCGTGCTGTCGCGTGCTGTAAAGCTCGGCCGGGAGCTGGTACAGAACGGCGAGAAAAACGCGGATGCAATCGTCGATGCCATGCGTGCGCTTATCGAGCAGGAGCCGCTGGCGCGTATTGATTACGTCTCCGCAGTGGATGGCCTGACCATGCTGCCGGTGCATGAGATCAACGGCGGCGAACTGATCGCTATGGCGGTCTATATCGGCAAAACACGCCTGATCGACAACTTTTCGGTGGAGGGATAAGTCATGACAGTACAGATGCTCAAGGGTAAAATCCACCGTGCAACGGTCAAGCAGGCCGAGCTGAACTACGTCGGCTCGATCACGGTTGATGCCGATCTGCTGGATGCGGCCGGCATTTACGAATACGAGAAGGTTGCCATCGTGGATATTGAGAACGGCAACCGCTTTGAGACCTATACCATTGCCGGTGAGCGCGGCAGCGGCATGATCTGCCTGAACGGCGCTGCAGCGCGCTGTGTCAGCGTCGGTGATAAGGTCATTCTGATGGCGTACGCGCAGCTGACGCCGGAGGAGGTCAAGAATGGCTATGCTCCGCAGGTCGTGTTTGTGGATGAGGAAAATAAGATCGTCCGCACCACCACCTATGAGAAGCATGGTCTGCTCAAGGATATGGCGTAATGAAAAAGGAGAACCCGGGTGGGTTCTCCTTTTTCATTGGTACAGAGCTGAGGATTAGAGTGAAGAGAGGTAAGGTGAAACGCAGGCACAAGAAAATATTCGCAGGTGCCGTCTATCACAGCGACACTGTTGCGTCGCGCCTGCGGAGAGTAAACCGTATATGTAGCAGCAGGATAGGCGAGAACTGCGTAGAGGTAGAGAAATGGGCGCACACTGTGCGCCCCTACGGAAGAAAAATCCTTTGCCGTTTCTCTTTTCGAAGCGGTTGCCGGTCTCTGGTCTGCGCCAGACTATCAAATAAAAAGAAACTGGAGTCCCAAGAGGATAGTACTCATCTAATCCACGCACGGCGTGGGAACAAGGTTTAGTGGCCTACGGGCAAACCTTGGTGTCTATCCTTTTGGAACCCCAGCTAAGGGTTAGCAC
>OGYG01000186.1_pt1 | contig 68877 bp, 57 predicted proteins | sample 1576481 | NCBI WGS metagenome assembly OGYG01 (sample SAMEA3541497, study PRJEB24748) | human gut metagenome | biome: human gut; feature: human-associated habitat; material: faeces | place: China | collected 2012 | reverse complement strand
CACCTGCGTCTGTCTTACCGCAGAGAATACCTACATGGTTATCGCTTCCTGCTTCTGGTCCTTTCTGGAATACGAGATCGCCAGGCTGTGCATCTGCTTCGCTTACTACGTTTGCTTTCTCCCACTGGTCTGAAGTTCCGTCTCCTACGGCTTCCTGCATAGCTTTTTCCTGATATCCGTTGATTACTGCCCAGGTAACAAAACCGCTGCAGTCCAGACCATATGCACGAATTGTACCGGTACTCTTGCTTCCTTCAGCGGATACTGTCTCAGATGTTCCCCAGCTTGGATCATCTCCGATTACTGTGGATTTACCACCCCAGAAATATCCAACCTTACCAACCAGTGAATAAGCTGCGGAGATAACATTTACTCTCTCCTCAGAAACATCATCACCAACGCTCTCACGGACGAAGCCATTTGCCGCTGTTACAACCGCGCACAGAAGCTTGCAGTCTGTTTCTACATATTTCTTAAGAATTGTACGGTCTTTCTTGGCAATTTTATTCTTCTTGATATAGTAGTTGATCTTACGGTTACCGTATGTAACGTGAGTAATATTCTGCTTGTCTCTTACGATTGGATTCATCTCTGCGAAAATCTTCGCCAGATCTTCCTTACAAGAGGAATCAAGTGTGAATTCTGTCTTGCCGTCTTTGCTCTGCTGGTATACATATACTGCAAGGATATCCTGCCAGTTTCTTACCAGAAGACTGTCTGCGGATGTGGTGGTCTTGCTGCCGTCAGTGTCGCTGGCATCTGAAACTTTATTCTTCTCTTTATATTCTTTCTCGATTTCATCCATAACAGTGGCAAAATCATCTGAGAAAGTCAGGTTGTAATTGCTCTTTAAGCTGTCCAGATAGAAATCCTTACCGGCATGGATATTAGATGCATAGTATACCGGAGTTCCAGTCTGCGCTGTGCCGGTGGTATTATCTGTAAATGAATTGTTTGTGTTGCTGTTTGTATTATTCTTCTGCTGTTCTTCTAACTGGGCAATCTTAGCCTCTGCCTGAACCAGAAGATTATAATTTGAAACCTGTGCTTTCTCTTTATCAGAAAGGGCATTGTAAGCTGTACGGATACTCTGAACAATAGATTTCTTCTCCAGAGTTACTTCCTGCGCATTCAGTTCAGTAATTCTTTTGATCACATCCTGTGCTGCCGCTGTAATCTGATCTGCCGGTGTCGGTGTAGGGTCTGCCGGTGTAGGCGTTGGGTCTGCCGGTGTCGGTGTAGGATCCACCGGTGTCGGAGTCGGGTCTGCAGGAGATGGTGTAGGATCTACAGGATCCGGAGTTGGATCTACCGGTGCTGGTGTCGGGTCTGCCGGTGTCGGTGTAGGATCTTCAGGTTCTGAACCAAAGTCGCTGGAGTCGCTGAAGTCTGAACTGCCGTCTTCTGATGTATATGAAGGTACTTCTTCCGCTGCAAGTATGGATGCAGGACCGGATAATACCATACCTGACATCAATGTCAGACATAAGAACTTGGTAAGATACTTGTTTTTCATATATCTAAATTGCTCCCTTCTTACTCTAAGCATGTCCTTGTCCCCCTGTCAGTAAGGGCATACTGTTTATTCTTTCCTATCACTCAACAGCATTAATTATGCTGTTTGTAAGTTTATTTATATTTTTTACTAAAACATTAACCTGTTTTATTCTAGCATAATCATTTTGTGAAATCAACCGCTGTGGCCGGTCAATTTCCTCATTTAACCAAAATTCATTTTTTCGTCACATTTTAACCAAATCAGGTTATGAGCAAGTAACGAAGCGGATTGCGAATATTGGTCGCGCACAAAGAGACTGTGTGCAAAAAAGCTGTGCAGAAATTTCTTCCGCACAGCCTTTCCTTATTTTATCAGCATGTATTTTTTCGCTTCAGGCTGCCTGTGCAGTCTTTGCAAAACTCTGTCCGATGCAGATCTGTACCAGCCCCTGGATTACCTGAAAACACATATTCAGAATGAAGCGAATATCTTCTTCCACACAACGAAGTTTATTAAGATATCTCTCATGATTTGCCTCAATATAATCGACCAGTGTGGAAAAATCTGCAAAACGTATCGCAGGTTCCAGATATTTATGTGCTTCTCCCTGCTGTATACAGGCTTTCAGTCTGTTCTTGAGCACTTTCTCATAATGGTTATGCTGAGCAAGTGTGCCCGTATATGTCTTATTATGAGGAAAGGTAAAATAATCCGCCATATAGTGGATCACTTCGCCGAACCGACGCCAGTAAACTCTCTGGTTGCTCTCATCCAGTCTGACATCCGCCAGTTCTCTCATTCTTCTCTTGACATCCTCAAATGTTCCGTAGAACTCATGTCTCTTAGTAATGAAAGACGGCTTGATATCCGGCAGAATGCTGCCCAGGCAGAAAGCCTTTCTGTGAGACTGCAGGCTTGCTGTGGTCTGCATCTGATCCGCAAGATACCTTGCTAATAAAATATGTGATTTTTTACGCAATTTTCTTCCTCTTTCTTTCTTGTGAGAAACTATTGTCCGAATCTGCAGCAGATGTTTCAATTTACTGTTTCATAAGACATCCGGATAAGTGCTGGTCATCTGGATATCCGAGTATAAAAATGTATGTTTTGAAGCATTTTGTTACCGATTGAGTGAACAATAACTAACTATAACCAACATAGTATACTATAACAGGTTTATACATAATATTCAAATAAAAATTTTGTAAAATCTGCTCCGGCCGATTATTGCGTTACTGCTTATTGCTTATTCTGATAATTGTCTTAATAATTCCAGATCGCTGTTTTTCACCTTGAGATTTGTCTCGATTTTCTCTCCTTCAGGAGTGGTAAATACAATCTCAATAATGCTTCCCTCTCTGATTCCCTTGCGTGAAACCGCCTGACAGAATGCAGGGAATTTCGGATGGTTTCTTTTGAAGGTGTTCCATGCACCTGTAAACTTCATCATATTTCTAATATTCATTGTATCAGATATCCTTTCTGCCCTTTAAATCTCGCTGAAATCCGGTGTTCCGTACAGGTCGAATGGAGTGCTCTGATATACATAATAAGTATCTAATCTCATATTCTTTTCGACCTCAAAAAGCACTGAATTATAGCTATTTCTGAGCTATTATACACCACCATTTTCTCTCTGTACACCATTTTTACGCCATTTTTCATGCACCAAACTGAATAATTTTTCTGGTAAGTGATGAAGAATCTGAATTTTCTAATCCTATTGTGTCTTCTAACAGTTTCATATCGTCTACTTTCTTCTGTTCCAAAACACTCGTATATAAATCCATTGTCATCTTCAAGCTAGCATGTCCAAGATATGTCTGCACAGTCTTAGGTGGGATTCCAGCTTCAAAACAGCGTGTGGCAAACGTATGTCTGAATGCATGTCCTGAAAATTTCTCCATTGAATCCAGCGGATCACGCATAAGGTTTATTTCGTCCACAATTTTTTTAATAGCGTCCATATAAATCTGAGAATTTAGTGGCGTACCAAATTTTGTTGTGAACAGTAAATCTGGAAATTTCAACTTACCTTTATATGGAGAATTGTTACAGATTATCTTATGAAGTACAATTTGTTTCTGCAACGCTTCTCTGCAAAAACTATTAATCGGCACTGTCCTGTTACTGGATTGTGTCTTTGGTAAGTCAATATGAAATTCTTTCTGTTCATCTCCATCCAACTTCTGATATAGTAATGTTTTAGTTACCTTAATTTCATTCTTTGTTAAGTCAATATCATTTTCACTCAAAGCAAACAACTCACCAGGACGTAATCCTGTATTTATAGCAACAACAAAAAGATTATAATAAAATGTGCCTGCGCTGCATTCAAAAAATGCTTTCTGATCTTCCCTCGTAAGTGCTTTCACTTCATTTTGAGGTTTGTTAATCGGTAACCGTACACCTCTTGTCGGATTTTTTACCAGAAGATTATCTTCCATAGCTCTATCCAGCATATCAATGAGCAGAACTCTTATTTTATTTAATGTCTCCCACTGATATCCTTTCATATATATCTGATTAATCGTGTCAGTTATCATCAACTTTGTAATGTCTGTCAAACGTTTATTTCCCAGATATGGCTTGATATGTTTGGTATATACGCTTTCATAATGTCTCTTAGAATTAGGTCTGATAACCGGAATTTTATATACTCTCATCCATTTCTCATACCACTGGTCAAGTGTTGTATTCGGTTCAACAACATTCCTCATTTTCTCATTGTCTGCAACTGCCACAGCTATTTTATTTTTAACTTCCTTTAATGTAGAGCCATAAACTTGTGTTCGTTTACCAAATCTGTCCACAAATCTTCCAGAATATTTGCCATCTTTTCTTTGTGACAACCCTTTTCCGAGTTCTTTACCTTTTAAATCTTTTCCCATCGTATCGTGTCCTTTCATATTTCACATACGATAGAAACCTTTGTGCATAGTTTACCATAGTATGTGAATATTAGCAATTCCTCAAGTATCAAAAAAGGAGAGCCACATCTGACTCTCCCGTATCATTTCTTTCTATATAAATTATCCTGCTGCCAGCACAGATTCTTCTCCTGCATAGGCAGCAGCATCACATGATTCCAGTTACATCAAGCAGTGATTTCGTCAAACTTCCAGTTAATCATAGCCTGGTATAGCTTATCCGGGATGACATCTTTATAACAGTCTGCTATGTATATGATTTCTGCCAACTTATGAGCTTTATATACTTCGTAAGCTTCTTCTATCGTATCGAAATATCCCAGCTGGACACCTTTTTTCTTCTTTGTGTTTTCAGAGTCCTCTGTTTCGCAGCTTTCTCTGACTGTAGCCTGATATTTCCCGGTCTTTTTTGAATATGTTACTCCGGTCGGTAATCCGTTCTTTTTTCTTCCATGAATATGCACGAACAGATCATTGATCCGCTTCGGTACAAAGATACAAGTGTCTGGACTGTATATTTTATTCCCCGGCACCAAAATATCCTTATCCAGTTCCGCTGTAGGTTCTCCCTCGATTTCATAGAAGTTGTGATCTACCCATTCATAAAATGACTTTTTATCATCTAACCATTCATCACAAATCGTACAATCCTTGTAATCCGGTCTTACCTTATGATAATTCTCGTTATAACATCTTGTTTTCATATTGCTTTTCAGATTATATTTCTGTTCTTTTGTCGGCTTCGTATAATTTACCATGTTTCTTTTGTCGTGCCACTTCCATAGCAAGCACGCCAAAACCATGCATAAACATAACAACCAGCAAAAACTCATTATTCTTTTACTTATAAATATCACCGAAGTGACACTCTCCTTTCATCCGTTCAATTACCCATGAATCTTTCATGCGTTTTCTCCTTGTATTCCTTATTTTTCCAAACAAAATAAGCCTGTACTCCACTGTTTTTCAGTGAAATACAGACTTATCTCTTTTATTCCTTATCTAACCTTTTTCCAGTCTCGTTTATTTTTCTCCATGTGTTTCTGGATTGCTTTTTCCATCAGCTTCTCTGCGTCCTCTTCACTCTTTATGACTGGATTGTTAAAGATGAAGTGGTTTTCAGCTACTATTTCTGTATTCTGATTTTGAACTGCTGCACCCGGTGACAGGATCGGTTTCGCCATCATTTCATTGAATGCGTTCAGTGTAGCCACAGTAGGCTTCAGCTGATCCGTAAATTCTTTGGTAAGGACGGTTTCACCTGGATTTGCACCAATCAGTACAGAATCTCCGCGTGGTATTAAAGCATCTCCACCAATCATATCAAGTATGTTAGCAGGAATACCATTACGTACAACACCGCCTTTTGAGAATCCATAAGCTTTGTATGCTTTCAGAATCTTATTTTTGAGCGGAGCGCCCCAGGTATCATAACTTCCAACTCCCGGAGTTTTAATCTGAAGGATATCAGCAAGTTTCTGCATATCATTACGTGTAACTTGTTTACCTTTGGAATAGAAATATCCAGCTAACTGACTAACTCCACTAGGAACATCCGTTGCCCCGTCTGGACGATTTGGAAGAGCATTAAACCAGTCTTTCAGGTAAGCTTTCTGAAATCCTTCAACAGCGGTACTTGACTGATTGCTTCGGAATGCCCCATTTTTATAAGCGTATTCCATAGCTTCTCTGAGATTGTTACCTTCTTTAGAAGTGTCAATACCTACTCTATCAGCATATCGCTTAATTGCACCATAATGTTCATCTGGCATAATATGTACCGTACACTCAGCTTTTGCAAGACCCGGACCACCATTTGCAATAATCTTGCATTTTCTGGTTAAGGATTCATCTCTTGACATTAACCCAAGTTTACTAAGTGGTGCAGCTACACCTGTAACAACACCAGAAGTTGAGACTTTTGCAACTGATTTATCTGTACTCGACCATTCAATATCAGAATGTTCTGGTTTACTTGGTGACCATGTAGCTTTCAATGAATATTTTAAATGACTGTATGTCAGATAAATCTCTGTTGCATTCAGCTTCAGAGAATATGTCGTTCCATTTACTTTTCCCGGCGTTACATTTCCTGCATCATCTGAATTATCGCTTTTCTTCAAAGTATCATCCAATACTTTGTCCGCTGATCCATTGTTACCACCCTGTCCGTTGCTGGCTCCGGGTATCTTGGATGTGTCCATCTTATAGACACCTTCCCATGCTTTTGTTGCATTTACGGCAGCAGTATTAAAATCAGCGGCTTTGGTAATCATCTGGTCAAACGTCTGGGAAACTTTCATTCCGTACTGATCCATCACATCACCAAGATGCTTATATGTACTGTCATAGTTTGACTTCACATTATTAAGCATGTTATTAATGACAGCTTCCTGAAAACTGGTATTCTTCTTCAGTGCATCCAATGTATTATCCAGTGCATTTTCTGCATCCTCCTGAAGATTCTCATATCCGGTTTTCTTCATTTCAACTTCATGCTCATGAACCGTGTCCTGCATATCCTCTTCCGCGTCTGCTAATTCTGCCTTTAACTTTTCTAATCTGGCACGGGCAGCAGCATTTGTTGTTCCCTCTAAGGCAGCAATAGAAGATTTCAGTGCATTGATATCTTTGGATTTCTTCTTTATATTCTTATCATAGTCATAGTATTTCTCTTTCGCATCCAGTGCTTCCAGACGTTTATCAATATTATCCTGCAACAGGTCATTCTCTGTTTTGACCTGGGTTTCATATACAGATATCATCTGCTGCCTGTATTCTGCCAGTGAAGAGGAGGCATTTTGTATGCCTTTCAACAGTTCCTCTGTTTTTTCTTTGTATTCTTCTGCACTGTAACAGCCATTTTTGTACTGTTCTTCCAGTTTATCCAGTGCAACCCTGTAGTTTGCAAGCTTGTCTTTTGTCAGATCAATGGATTCCTGTAGCAGCAGAACATTTGTAAGACCATTCTCCGTCAGAGAACCATCATCATTATAAAAGCTGTCCTCGTCACCGAGAAGTTTCTGCATGGTCTGGTACTCCGTAAGCACACTGTCGATCTTATCCTGAAGATCATCAAACGGTTTCCAGCGCAGTTCCATAATCTTATTCTTCAGTTCTTCTATACTGCTTCCAAGATTTAGTATCTGTTCATCAATTTTTGCAATCGAATCCAGATATTCCTGCGCTTCCTCATTGTTCCAGCTGCTGAAATGTGCATCATAGTATTCCGCCTTTTCTGCCCTCAGCTTCTGAAGTGCCAGAATCTGGCGATTGTCTGTCTTGATCCGTTCGGTGTAATCTTTTTCAGATATCTGTCGGTCAGGATTATCTGTTACTTCCTTGTAACTGATTGCAGCATCCTGCTTTGAACCAGCTCTTTCCCAACGGTCAACCGCCCATTGTTTTACATTTTCTCTTGCATCCTGAATCGCCTGTGTCAGTTCCTGAATATGAGTATCTGCTTCCACGTATGTCGTTTTCAGCTCCGTATACTGTTTCAGCATCTCCTGATATGCTTTATCTTTACGATTATTGCCATTCGTTTTGAGATATTCTTTCATTCTCTTCTGGACAGCTTTCATCTCTTTGGAAGTCCAGTCTTTCTGATACTGCGCATAATCACGCTGTTTTTTCATATCCTTATAATAAACAGAACCAATCTTCTGACTCTTGCCATTTGCGATTCTGTTCTCAGCTTTGGCAGAATAATAGTCTTCAGCAGCTTTACGTTTGCCAATAATCAGATCATAGGAATCATAGACATTATCAACTTTTGCTTTAGCAAGCTTCAGTTTCTGTGCTCGTTTTTCACGGTTAGTGTCCTTTGCATCCAGATATTTGTCGATCCATTCTTTATAAGCATCCACCGCAGCTTTCTGACTTGCAGATAGAGATTCAATGTCAATGGTCTTACCTTCATCAATCTTTTTCTTCAATGCCGGAGTAAGATACTGGCTGACTGTAGCATCTGCTGCCACTTTCTGTGCATAATCCCAGTATTTTTTCATGGCTGCCTTAGATGCATCAATCTCTTCCTGTGTGCTTGCAATCGCTTTTTCATAATACTTCTGGGATTTCGTATAATGACTATTGTCACTTTCTGCATAGTCCGTATACTTAGAAGTTGTCCGATCCAGACGATCCATAGCAGTTTCTACCCAGTCCATAGCATTATCGTTCAGTTTCTTAACCGCATTTTCAAGGGCTTCATCTACTTTATCAGCTGCATCACTGGTTGTTTTTCCCAGACTCTGTGCTGCTTTCGTATTGTTATTAACGGCAGCAGTATTCGCTGTAGATGGACTACTGCCGGAATATGTCTTGTGCCCGGATGCAATATTTACCTGGCTGACAGAAATTCCACCTCTTACCATGGCTGTACCGGATGCTTTTGCCATTCCGCGGCTGTTCACAAAGCCCTGTTCCAGCAAAGATTCCGTCTGTAAATGGTTAAATACGATACTTCCAGCCGGAATATACTGAAATTCCGCACCGTTATCCCCGACCGTATGCCATGTTCCGGTTGCCGGATCAACTACGATCTCTCTTCCCAGTTCTCCAACCAGTGTCATACCGCCTGTTTTTGTTCCCCAGTTGCCTTTTGCATCTGCATGACCGACCAAATGAGGGTAATGTGCACTTCCAGATACATGAGCGCTACCGCTTGCACCGCCTGCTCCCTTTGTTGGCGCGCTTGTATTTGTCCAGTTGACAGTTCCTGTCGCGGTAAAACTTGTCTTAACCTGACTTACATTATTCGTCCAGTTAACCTGACCATTGGAAGTATGCATCTGTGCAGCCCAGGCATCCACTTTTCCGGTGTTGTTGTCCCACTCTACTGTTCCCTGAGATTTCTTCTCCTCTGCTGCATAAGCATCTACAACTGAAGAATCCACGCCTGCTTCTACCATCATTTTCGGTGTCAGTGCCTGAATGGATGCTGTAATCGTCGTTTCAGAGGTTGTGTCTATTCCAAGTGTTGCTTTGATCTCCGGGGTTAATCCGTCAATCTCACTTACAAGACTGTCCACCTGACCTTGTGCTTCAGATGTATCTGCACCGACTGCCGCCTGTAATTCCACGTTGTTCTGAGCCTGCTGGAACTGCTGTAATAAAGATAACGTGTTTCCAAGCTCTCCATCCACCTGAGAAGTATCAACATTCATTACCGCCGGAGCTTCCAGCATCTGTTTCTGAGTTACACAATACTGGATCACCGTGTTTGCATCATCCACCTGTGATGAATCTACTTCCAGAGTACCTTTGTAATCCTGCATCTGCTGGATCGTATTATCCAGAGTCTTGACCTTATCTTCCGTACTATCAATATCTGAAACATCTATCTGGATATCCAGGTCTTTGTCGCCGGACAGTTCTTCAATCCTGCCTTTCGCTTCTCCTGCTGCCATACCCAGATCCCCCAATGTCTTGATAGCTTCGTCAGCCCAGTCAAATTCACCGCCGAACTCTTCCATCTCTCCAAACATTGCCTGTACCATTGGCAACGACAGATTTAATCCGTCTGCAAAGTCCTGCATAGTACGCTGACCTGCAATCTTATACTCACCACTTGCTTCATCCAGTTCCATCAGTCCGGCTTTTGTCGCCTTTGCACAGAACTCCGCAACATCCAGTCCGGTTCTGTTCCCGTCTGAATCATGGTTAAAATAATGCTCAATACTATCTATATAAGAAGAAACTGCTTCTGCATCTTCTGTATCTACAGAATCCGGGACGATAAAATCCACTGCTGCTTTATAAGAATTTGTTCCTATCCTTCCATAATCCTCAGAATCCGTATTCTGTGTTACATCCTCAATGTGATCCAATGCTCCCATAGCATCGTCAAACATATCTCCTGACTCAGAAGTATTCTGTTTATCCAGCCAATTCTGATATGCCCCTGTTGCTTCTCTGAGTGATGCAGACAGCAGATCAAGCTAGTTACACTGATTCACTAATCCATCATTCTCAGATAACAGTGCATCTATACTACTCTGGATGGTCTGTGCATTCTGACTTTTTGCATCAGATAAATTTCTCAGTTCATCCCGAAGCCGCTCGATTTCTGCAATGTTCTGCATATATTGCGCCTGTTTTTCCAGTTTCTGATTCTCATTCGTCTGGATTGCTTCCTCTGCTTTTGCTTTTTGCAGTTCCCGGACTTTCTCGGCATTCAGATGTAGTGCGCCATTGTTATATTCCAATGCAGAGGTGTAATCTGAAAGCTCATCTGAATTAAAATCATCCAAAGATATAGACTTCCCTGTTGACTGTGAAGCGAGAACTGAAGTTGCTTTCTCAATCCCGGATAACGCTTCCTGTGCATTTATGATCTGGTCTGCCAAATCTGAGACAGCTTCGGTTGTTGTGTCCACAGAAGCTCCTGCACTGGATGAAATGACTCCTAACTGTGTAAGCATATTCACCAGCTTCGCCACTTCACCGCTGGATGTATCAGAAATCAGTCCACACTCCACTGCTGCATCCACAAGAGCATTAATCTGATCTTCACCTTCTTGTACACCTTCTGTCTCGAAAGCATACTTGAAGTCTGTATCTGTCAAACCAAGTTCTTTCAGGGAATCTGCATTCTTCTTTATCTCTTTTCCGAACTTTGAAGTGTCTTTTCCTGATAAAGCATCACTAAACTGATTCGCAGCGATAGCCGTATCATTTAACTGATCTCTTACCTCCGAGAACTGATCCGCAAACTGAGACATATCAGAATTCTTTAATAAAGACTGTATCGCCGTATCTACCGTTTCAAACTCTCCTGCTGCCTGTGTGATCTTATCAGAATCGCGTTCTGTCAGTGCATCATTATAATTCTTTACTGCTTTTGTATAATCATTCAGCCATTTCAGAGCTGTCTGGTCTTTCCCATCAGCTTTAAATGTCTGTTCTTCTGCAACCAGCTTCGCTTCCTGTGCCTGTTCATAAAGATCACCATATTTTCCAAGTATTTCATTGGCTTCTGATAATCCTCCTGATGCGTTATCCAGCATCACGCTTAATGTATCAGATTCTCCATACTGTTTCTCAATGGATTTGGCATCATCCATAAAGTCATTCAATGCCTGTTTTGCCGTTACAGAATCCGCTTTAAAATGGACATCCATTGTAATTCCGTCCATTTCCGGTTCTATCGTAAATACTTCATCCCCGTATTCTTTCTTCAGATCATTAATAGATTTTTTGATTGCTTCAGATTCTTTGGAACCATTATCAAGGAATTGTCCAAGATAAGTGTGGCGTTTCTTCTCTACTTTTTTCTCTGCTTCCTCAATCCCTTTTTTGTTCTCGTTCTGGAACTGGCTGGCTTCTTTTTGTGAAACCTTATCCAAAAGTGCAATCTGTTCTTCCAGACTTCCATTAATCAGGTCAATCCCGGCTACCTGACTGTGGTAGGAATCTGTCAGTGACTCCTGAATAGATAACAGTTCGCTCTTTGCGCTGGCAGCTTCCTGTTCGGTCAAAGTCCCAGAAGATAATGCGGTACGAAGTTCTGTGATTCTCTCAATGTTATCCTGCAAGGATGTATTATTTTCCTGCCATTCGGTACCTGCCTGTTTTGCGGAAGATACCGCTTCCTCAACAGAATGTTGATATGCACTAAACGCAGATACGGCAGCCGTTACCCCAGCAGCCACCAGAATAAGTGGATTCGCCATTAATGTAGCCCACAAACCAGATAATGCACCAGATAAAGAGAATGTTGATGCCGCTGCTGCACCTTCTGCGGTTGACAAGCCCATTGCTGCTACCGATGCCTGTGCTTCTGCACTGCTCATTCCCTGATTTGTCAGAATTGCTGCCCTCTGTGCATCCGTTAAAGCAGTACTGGACAGAACAAGTCTGGTCTGTGATTCCGATAATCCCTGTGTCAACGTCAATAATCTCTGGAAAGAATCATCCGGGATATTTACTGCCCTGCTCAGATTCAAAGCATTTCCAAGATTTGAAAGCTCCCGGAATGCCGCTACAATCTGCTGAATTGCATACACTCCACCTGCTGCACCAAGCCCTGCAATGGCAGACTGAACCAGATTAATGTTATTTGCAAAATCCACAAGACTCTTGGAACCGTCCAGAAAACCTGAATACAAGTCGCTGGATACGGTAGATGTAGCCAAATTTTCAAGACTTACTTTCAGTGCGTTGGTCTTTGCTTCCAGTGAAGTCAGGTAATTATCCTCAAATTTTTTCTGTGCGGTGCCGTCTGCATTTAACGCGGTTTCTGTTAAAGACTGCACTTTATCCCAGTTGTCAAACATGGCAATCAGTTTGTTATACTGGTAGGTACCTGCCATAGCTGTTGCAACTGCTTTCTTTGTATTTCCATCAAAGGTTGACCACTTGCCTGCAACTTCATCAATGATCGGTTCCGATTCTTTGAACTGTCCATTCACGTCACGCATGGAGATTCCTACTTTATTCAGGACTTTCTCCACATCATTCAGGCTCTCGCCAGTTTCAGAATCTACAAATTTACCAGCCTTAATCTGGTTCATTCTGGAAAGAATACTCTTCAAGCCTGTACCAATCGAATCATCACTGTCCTGTGTTACGTCCTTGATTGTTGCAATCATGGCAGCAGTTTTCTCCAGACTGACACCTGCATTATTCGCCTGTGATGCAACTTTTGTCAGTGCCTGTCCGATTCCTCCGGCATCTGAAGCAGATTCCAAGTCGATACTCGTCAGTACATCATTAATATGCCCTGCCTGATCCGCATTCATCTGGAAACCGTTCAGAGTTGCAGTCAATACCTCTGACGCATTCTCCGAATCCATCTGTGCATCTTTGGATAGCACCATACTGTCCTTGATAAGCTGATTAGTCTCAGACATGGAACGTCCCTGTCTTAACCAGCTGTCCGCAGATTTCGCTACATCCGAAGTGATACTTCCAAGTTCCTGTCCCAATGCATTGTAACTCTGCGTCAGATCACTTGCATAAGAACGGCTCTCACCTGTAGCCATTGCAAGGTCAGTCTCCAGATCATTAAATTCCTTCACTGTAGAAAGAGCTTCTTTTCCTGCATCCGTAATCTTATACAATCCATCCTGCATCAGATTCGCCAGACTGTATGCACTGAAAGCTTCCCTGAAACTGCTTCCCAGAGAAGAAAAGATACTCTGACTTCTCTGTCCTGCTGTATTTACACTTCCAAGTGCCTGCTGCAACTGTGTAAGCCCGGAAGTATCTGTCTGTGGAGCCGTGACCGGAACTTCTGCCTGTATATTCCCGGTATTTGCCGCCTGAGCTGTAGCATCCGTGACCGGATCAGTGTTCACTCTCAGATCAATCTGAATATCCGTAATGCTCTCTACTGCTGCCCGGAGCTGGCTTTCGATCTCTTCCGCATCCACTTTAAAATGCACCGGAAGTTCCAGATCATTCAATGTAAGGTTCAGATCAGACTGTAAGGATTCCCGATCAACCTGAAGATTTACTTTTACAGGTTCTTCCCCGGTTCCAAGCTGTCCCACGGCACTTCTAAGCTCTGATATCAGTTGTTCGTCATTGATCTTCAGGTCAACATTGAGAGCTTCCCCTGCTTCTGTCCCTGCGCTCTGTACTGCGGAACGAATATCTGAAGCAATTTTCTCAGTATTCACCTCAACATCAAGGTCGATCATTGTTTTCGCTGCTTCTGTTGCAGACATAAGATTTGTCTGTAAAGCATCTTTCAGCTGTGTACCTGTTGCTAACACCTGCTCCGCTATCGAATCTGTCATAGCTGTAAAGTCTGCACCTTTCAGATCACTCACGGAAAAACTCTGTGTCATATCAGCTCTTGCCTGCTTCATCAGATCAAAGGCATGAGTGATCTGATCCACCTGATTCATCATATCTGTAGAAAAGTGTTCCGGGAATAAGCTGGTCATTTCTCCCCAGATGGAATCTATAGATACGCCCTTTGTGGAATCCCTGACAATCTTTCCGATATTATTTTGCAACAGTTCCTTATAGGCATCACCACCCATTGCTTTTTTCAGTTCATCCGATACATAAATCTTCTTATCTTTAAAGTAGTTGAAAAAATCATCATAAATTCCGGTCTTGCCCTGAACAATCTTTGCATTCTTTGTAACAGTATCAGACAGATTATTCAACCCGGAATAAAACCCGGAAGCATTCTTAAAATCAAAATCACTGCCATTCCAAGTCTTGCCTAAGCTGGACACCATCGTATCCATCTGTTTCTTCATCTTATTCAGCACGTTCTTATCTGAGATATTGAAAGAACCTGCCAACTGTTCCGTAATAGAAGAGGTATCAAGCTTTGTCTGCCTGATACCTTTCTCAATACTGGAGCTGAGTTTCTTTGCGGAATCCTGATTTACTTCCACGTCAATCTTCAGCTTATTCTTCTTATTTAAAAACGCATTCAACTTGTTCTCCGCTTCTGCGGTATCAAGTTCAGCGGTTATCTTCGCTCTAAAATCTTCTGCCATTAAGCATTCACGCTCTCTTTCTGTTCATCTTTCTGTTTTATTTTTTCTAACATCATCTGAATTTCCATCAGTTTTTTTAATGCTGTATTTTCAAGATAAAGACTTTCTTCAGTTCCATCTTCTTCGTAAGCATCTGGATCATAGTCTTCTGTATTTTCAACCAGTTCTTCAATAATATCTTCAGTTTCTTCGTCTATATTCTCAGAATCATCCTCATACCCAAGAAGATTCGCAATCTGTCTGTGCTTGTCACTCAGTTCATCGAAAAAACACTCCATATCATCATCTGTCATAAGCTCAGCCAGAGCAAAACTAACCTTACGCTTCACTTCTGCTGTATAACAGCCCCAGACATCAAGCGCAGCAGAGTAAACCTGCTCCGGTGATTCAACCTCTGGTACGTATTTTTCAATAATCTCCCAAACGTCTCGCTCTATAAGCTCTACGCCGTTCTTATCAAACAATTTTAACACTTCATAATTTTCTTTCGCAGACAGTCCATGCAGGATTCCATCCACTTCCAGACATAAATAAACGCCTTTCTTCTCCACAACTTTACCGCCGAATACTTCATACTCTGGATTGTACTCACTTCTTACTACCATCTTCATGCCAACTTCTACTTTATCCATAACATCTGCTAATTTCATAATCCTTGTTCTCCTTTATTCTCAATCGTATTTTTATTGTTCCGAATCATTTCTTAATGAAATCTGCTGCCGAATGACTGCTGTATGTGTGCCGGGATTCTGGACATTGTATCAGCCCAGAATCCACCGTTACCCAGCAATCCACCATTCTCAGCATAACCGTAAATCGTTCTTGTATCTCTCCCAGAAGGACTGTAACCGTGTCCGGTGTTCAGACTGATCTCACCTGTAGACACAGAACCGCCACCGCTGAAGTAACTCTGTGGTGACATACGCAGCATTCCTGTACGGTGATATCTTCCTTCTGAGGAACTGTAAAATCTGTCAACGTTCCTGTACAGATCATCCAGAGAATCGTCCACAACCTCTTCTGTTGCTTCTGCTACTTCTTTCTGAAGTGCCTGCACAAGTGCTCCCCAAGATGTAAATGTTCCGCTCATAACTTCACCAGTCCTAGCACTTGCTGTAATCCAGTTTCACTGATTTTGTCTGGCTTAACCATTCTGAAAGAGCATCTTCCTCAACCCGGTAACTGCGTCCGATCCGAATACTCGGAAATCCTTCTACTCTCATCAATGCTTCTGCCTGTTTGTGTCCGATCTGCATGATCTGTTGTAAGTCTTCTGCTGTATAAAATTTCATATCTGTTGTTCCTCACTTTCTTATTCAGCAGAAAATAACTACAATATATAAGCAATCCGAAAGTCATAAACACTGACATGTGCTTATACGTTCTAGTTATTCTCTGATTGTAAATTCAAATTCTTGTTCAATTACAAATACTTTTTGATAGGTACTATTTTATAATGTTCCATCAAGAACTCTGCATAAGCAGTAACCTTATCCTTGTTACCACAATAGAATCCAGTAGTAAACTTCTCGATAAGCTTATCTCTAATATCCTCATGAGTATCCCAATAATCATCCAGATAATCACGATAATCACGATCCATAACCTCTAACATAGATTTGTCATCTATTTTCGCTTCAAACTTTATATTGCGAATATCTTCCGGCAGATCATCCGGCAAGCGTAAGCGCGCAGCGTCAGCGGAGTTAGGAGCGGAAGCGACGACATTTGGAGCGTCAGCGACCTCTACAGTGCAGCGAAGCGGAACGTCTACCAGCGAAGCGTCCGTCTCAGCGTCAGCGGTACTATTATCTTTTACATATCTATTACATTCTTTTACTGGAGGGCATGTATGACCGGGGTTTTGGTCAAATCCGTCCGAGGTTTTGGTCTTTCTTGACCGGGGTTTTGGACATTTATGACCGGCGTCATAGGTCATATCTGTCCGGTCTGGACAATCTTGTCCGTCGTCTTCTGTAAGAAACAGTTTTGGATATATCATACGAGCTTCCGTATGTGATCCTCTTCGTTTTTCATATCTTGTAATACATCCAGCCGCTTCCAGACTGTTCAAATGTCTTCTGACCTGTCGGTCTTCCAAATTTAAAATTCTTCCAAAGTAAGCATTTCCTGCTGTCGTATATCCTTTGTTGTTCGCCATTGCTAATATTTTGGCATATAACATGATACACTTACCATTATCTATCTTTAATTCATCCAACTTGTCAATCAGTTTCTCATCTACTACGATATAGTCACTCATGATTCTTTCCTCCGATTATCGTCTTTAATTTTTATCTCGTCTGTTATCTTTGTTTCTGATGTGCTCGTCCAGAGCCGCGCATAGCTCCGGTGTCGCTTCAAATATGAACACATCCAGATTCGGACGGCACCTGTTCGGCACAACATTGATGATTTCAAATCCTTCTTTTCGCAACAGCCATGCGATTCTTTGACTACGAACTGCTTTTGTTTTCATATTCTGCTGTCTCATTGTTCTGGTTTCCTCTCTTTCTTACTTCATATTTTTCATGTCATTCTTAATCAGAGTTGTGATATAGTTCTGTAAAGTCATTCCACGCAGAGTAGCAAATAACTTCAGCTCTCTGTGAAAATCTGGCTCTACTTCTATAGAAATCCTCTTCTTACTATTCTCAGTCATTATTAAAATCCTCCTTTTTTCGTTAGTTATATATTATAATGATGCATCTGCATCTTATAAAAGTTTGTTCTCTCATATACCGGACGCTAAGCCAGCTCCGATTTTTGTTGTATTTACGTCGTTTATTGTTACTATGATACATATATATCGTGTAATTTTGTACATAGAAAAAGTTATTCCCCTCATATACCACACGCTAAGTCACCTTTAATTTTTGTTATTTTTAAAAGGTTTTACGCTGATATTTTTTTTGAATTCGTGTAATTTTTGGCGAAAAATGAAACATAAAAGTTCAGTCTCTCATATACCACACGCTAAACCATATCCCATTTTCCTTATATTTACAGGGTTTTAAGACAATTTTTCTTCTGATATTCTGCAAATTTTGTGGAAAAAAGTTCATTTCCTCATATACCACACGAATTTGTATTTACGATTTTTGTTACTTTTCAAGGGTTTTATGCAGATTTTTTTTCAGACAGCGTGCAAATCTGAAGAATATATGCTGCTGCATGTGTTTTTTCTTTCCTGAGCCAGGCATTTTGGACACTCAAATTTTTTTCTGTCGTTTTTTGAATCGAGTTTCTTCTTATTACAAAGTGTTTCTTATGTAAAGTTGGAAGTACCCCGGGGTAGTGTGTATCTGGAGCACCATAGGGATTTGATTCGGACAAATTTGGAAGTAAACGACTGCTGCCATTTATTTAATGGTTGACTTTTACAGCATCATGGAATATGATAGTAACAGCTAATGAATGTAATAGCATTTTCCATGGAACTAAACTTCTATCGGGAACAATAAGAAAAAGCTCAGAGGTCACGACTCTGAGCTTTTTCTATTCCGTTTATGTAAGGTGGCTTATACCTTAGGCTGGTGCCGCTTATTCGTCCCCTTCCAACCATTTGCAGATAAAGTAGCTAACAATACCTGCCAGTACAGAGACAATGAATGTAATAATAGTTTCCACGGTGTTTCACCTCCCCTCTACCGGAAAGGTTCGCGGCTCTTATATATTATCACATCTTATAAGATTGTACAATCTGTTCTATTATTTTATTCCTTAAAACTCGACAAATTACTGCTACAGTCTCATCGGACTTTATTTTTTCAGTGAGTATAAAAGTGTACCACATACAGAGAATACCAGAAACAACAAGCCCTTTCTATGTTGAAAGTACCCCCGGTACCTGTCCCACCCTCGCCCCGATGCCCTGCTCTTATGCTCCTGCTGCTGTGTAATCTGCTATGTTCTCCTGCTCCAGATCATACACAAACGCTTTTCAAGCTGTATCTCTCAGTAAATAAAATGTTTCCTGTCCTGCTGCCCGTCCCGGTGGAACCTATAAAAGAATTGCAAACCTTCCCCAGTAAAGAAATGTAACAGACTTCAGGCAGTAGCCACATAAGCATATAGAAACGATTTTATACAAGGCTCTGCCGTTTCTGTTGATCTGATGTTTATCTCCCAGTGGATTAAGGCTCACAAGTTCCAGTTATCTGGTGCTGCCATTCATGCAGAAAATTACCAGTATTCACCTGTATAATATTGCATTATCTTCATTTTTTGTTGTGCTTACTGATGTTATTTATCCATGGTTGTATAGTGCGTTGTACGGTTCATACAGCGATCTTAACCTCGTCTAGCTAAGTTCTCCGGGTAGCTCTGTAGCGTGGCTCCTAGCGTCGCCGAGTGCGTTTTACGCCCATCTAAGCACCTGTCGGCAGCCCTGTTGAGTCCTCTGTCCGGTGCCTGTAACATAGCTCCGGTCATAGCTCTGTTGCGCTATTCCTGTTGGCTTTATTCCTGCTGATAATTCTCTTCTGGTATCAGCTTCATACTTACTTCAGATATCTGTTTTCAGAGCTTTACACGCCTGATTCTGTTAGCGTTACACTTCCAGATTCTCACACTATCCTGCATAATCTTGTGTCGTGCTTTCACTTCTCTGTTGCTGTTCTATGCCCTGCTGCTTCCTACTCTGTAGGTATCACGTTTACAAACATAGTAACTACAATCTTGTTTGTTATTCCTTCTACACTGCTGTCAAACTGCTTCAGATTATAACGCCTGCAACAGCATCTTGCAGACTCCGAACCGGAACCTACGGATATCAACGCACAAAAAAGAAGCGGTGTCTCTCAACCGCTCCTGTATTACTCGCCTATTATGTAGTTGACTGCTTTCTCTGCTTTGCTGCTTGCTGATACGATAAACTTGTTATCACTCTTCAGGACTTTCAACCAACTCTGTATATATGCTGCTGAGTTCCTGAACGTCCTGACTGTTTCAATTCTCAACAGATTCATAAGAGATGCGCTTCCAATCTCTGCAACCAGTTCCTCTTTTGAATATGTCTCACTTCCGAATGCTGCATCTGCTCCGGTATGTAATCTGTCAAGTCTGTTCTTATGTCCGGTGCTGTGTGTCAGCTCATGAAATGTTGTACTATAATATTCATTGATATGCTTATACTGTTGTTTCATTGGAACTACAACTCTGTCACGGGATGGACTGTAAAAGGCTTCATTACTTGCGCATTCCTCAAATGTGATATGCTCACGTTCTACATACTCTGTTATAATCTTATCTGCTGCTTCTATCGGTTCCACTTCTGTGAATGGTAGCGTCAGAGGTTCAACACCATCAACCTGTGAGATGTGAAAGACATTGTAATATCTCAGCATTGGGATTTTCTTAACTTCTTTTTCTCCGGTGTCTTCGTTTGTTTCTTCTTTTTCTAATATCTTCCAGAAGACTACAAACTCTGATTTCTCACCTTTACGGATGTGACCTCCCAAATCTGTCCACTGTTTAAATGTAGCATATTCTCCGGTGTGCTGTAAAAGCATCTGATTAATAATACTGTATGGTTTCTTGCTGATCCGGTTATATGCTCCTGATCTAACTCCTGTCCATGGCTTCTCCCACGGGATATTACCTTTTTCAAGTTCTGCAATAATTCTTGCTGTTACCATTTCATATACATTTGCTTTTGCTGCTGCCATAGTTTATAACCTCCATAAAACTTTTTATTTGTTATTTCGTTTGTTCTGTTGATTTATGAGGTTATTATATATTATGGGTACCCATATTTCAAGTTGGAATAATATATAAAAATGGTACCCATATTTTAGTTATTTTTATGGGTACCATACAATATTATTTCTTTTCACGCTCAATTTTTTCGTCAATAGCTTCATTTATAAAAGAATTTAGACTTTTTCCGGTCGTTGCAACAAACGCTTTTATTTCTTCTTTTCTTCCTTTAGGGACTCGAACTCTCAAGTCTTCATATTTAGTTTTTCTATATTCTTCCAGAGTCACACGCTGTCCGTCTACTATATATGGTTTTTTTTCTTCTGGCATTTCCATCCTCCTTTTTTCTATCGTTCCATAAATCTTTCATAATTATAGCATAAGTCTTTAAAATTGTACAGCATTATGGTACCCATACAATTTGCACAATTTTACCCTCTGTAATGGTACCCATATTTGTGAACTATTCCGTCTTGTTTTATGGGTACCCATATACTATAATTGAGTCATCAAATGAAACACAGCAACAAAGAAAGCAGGAAAGACCGGATGAAGCGATAGGGCGGTTCACAAGTAACATGGTAGTTATGCTGACAGATATATCAGATGGAGTGAATGCAGAATAAACATGATCCGGCAAAACAGTTGAAGAAAGCAGGAACAACAGGGCAAGAAAGCACAGTGTTCATACTACTTGAAGAAAATGAACAGTCTGAACCAATCAGAACTTTACCCCTCAACCAAGAAGTTGTTAAGCGGAAGAATCAACGAGCGAGAGGACACAGTACTTTGTTGCTGAGTATCATTTAAGCAACCGGATCAGCCGAAAGCATCCACAAACTTCAAGCCATATACCTGTGAGTGAACAGTATCGTAACAATAGTCAGGAAGATGCTTAAAGGGTTGCTACTTATAAGAAATCAAATCTCAGGAGGATAAATATATGTGTAGAACAATGAACGAATTAGAAAAGGTTATTGCAGATTACAGATCACTTAAAGCCATGAAAGAACAGCTTGAAGAAGAGTTGAAAGCAGTTGAACGTGAGATTATCGGCTACATGGATGCGAACGAAAAATTGACTGAGACTGGTAACGACTTCACAGTCAAACTCTCAACCTGCGAAAGAAGAACTCTTGACAGCAAACGTCTCGAAGCAGATTTAGGAAGCCTTGCAGAGTATCAGAGAATCAGCCAGTACAGAAGGTTATACGTTAAATAAACTGCTTATCCTTCCGGTGGAGGTCAACCGGAGAAAGGTGAAAACATGAGCAAAGCTATAACAATTGCAGAAATCAGAAAACAGTATAGAAGAAATCAGAAGAGCCTGAACAGGATTGTTTTATTGACGCAGACCAATTCTCTCCCGGATATTCACAACATTGGCGGCGAATGGGTGATTAACCAGATGCTTACAGACCTTCTGATTGAACAGGAATATATCAGAAAACGTGAGCGTGAAAACTGGGGATGGCGTAAGGAAGTTTATGACTTCAGCAATGATGCCGAGTGTATTCTTTAGAAAACATCAAGTCACAAGAAGGTGAAGAACAGGACAACTAAGTGGTTGCAGCCACGATAAACAGGGCTTTAAGCTGCAAGCGTTGATCGCCGTACCCGGCTACCCGGCGGTCAGGTAGTCATATGAACTATGCTGTGCTATCGGCATGACGGGCTACATAACTACTATTTTTCCTAACGTTTTCTAGGGGTATTATTTTACCCCTTCAGAAACACTGAACAACTAACAACAGGAGGACAATAACCATGAACCAGACAGACACTTTATTGACCTATGACCAGTGGTGTCAGTTATTCAAAAAACATCTGAAGAAGACTATCAAGCATAAAGTATACCGCTTTCTGTACGGTGCTGCACTGTTCCTGATTCTGGCAGTTCCTCCCATAGCTATGATAATTCACTGGATCATAGTCGGATATTAAGAAAGAAGGTGAACTCTTGGACATATTACAAACACTTTTCAGCTTATGGACTGGCAACAGATGCACGCCAGATCAGAAGCATTCTGTTACTGAAGCTATTAAAAAGCATGTTCCTGAAGATCAGCAGGAGCAATTCACTTCTCTACTATCTGAATACTGCGAAAAGCTTGAACGTCAGGCATTTGATGTTGGATTCAAGACAGCAGTACAGCTCTGGCAGCAGCTCGATAATACAGAAGAAATTTACGGAGGTATCACAAAATGAAAGAAGCTATTATTTATCTGCTCTTTGACAACTGGTGTAATAGTGAGCATGAACCGGAAGTAAAAGAAGCTATGGACAAAGCTATTCAGAATCCTACTGAAGATACAATCTTTCAACTCTCTTCTATTACAGAAGCCAATGCTTTCAAAGCAGGTGTCAGAGAATGCCTGAAAATGTTCCGGGAATTACTTGTAGACAATCCCGAAAAATGATTCATAACTGTTCTATCGGCTATACGGGAGGAAAGAGGATCATGCACAAACCAAAGAAGCAACAACCTATAGTCAACTATCCACTTTACAAAGGTGCTGCAATCCGCATCTTTGCAGAGAATCCGGGTAACTGGGAAGCTTTTAAACGTCTGGTCAGTACTGCTGCCAGACACCGATAACATACACATTCAAAGGAGGATTTTATCATGATGAACATGGAAGTAAACATTGCAGTAAATATTCAGGCAACAAGAAAATTTTATAAGGTAATCGTTATCTCTGTAGGACTTTGTGAGTCAGAAATTGTTAATGAAAGACACTTTGCAGACCGTACCAGTGCTTCTGCATATGCCGAGACATTACCTGCTGGACTTGTCTCTCTTCTGCTGGAGGTGTAACAGTATGAGCTGGATGAAATACAACAAGGAAACCGGACAAATTGACCTGCTTCCATACATTTCAGAATTGTCAGACTTTCAAGCTATTGTCATGGAGGAACATGCATGGAGTGTTATCTGCAAGAGATCAGTTTCAGCAGCTCCGGGAAAGGCAAAAGGCAGAAAGACAAAGTTCCTTGCGAATCTCTTTGAATTGTTGAAAGCACAGGACGAAACACACCCAATCACGGAACACGCCTATGATTATGTGCTGCATATTGAACTTTCCGCAGACGAAACCAACGCAATTATCAGTCTGCAACGTAAAGCAACCTATGAATTTGTTTTTCGGAATGAGATTATTCCTCTTTCCGGGAAGTAAATTATTAAATAATCCAGCAAGCTCAAGGAGTAAAATTTCACTCCTTGGGATCTGGGAATTTATACATACAATCAGGAGGACTCAAAACATGAGCTGGAAACACTTTAACACCGAAACCGAAACACTTGAAATCAGCGGATATCTGCCAACAGAACTGGAACGCTTTCATGCAGTCGTAATGGATGAAGATACATGGTATAACGAAATTCGCAGACCGGGGAAAGACTATGCAGTACGCGTAAACAGATTCCTTGACGGACTTCTGGCAATCCTGAAGTCATGGGAAGAAAAAGAACCTTGTCTGATTTATCCATACCTGTATATTCTCCATGTCGATCTTACGGAAAACAAAAAGACAGCTCTTGTCAGCTTGCAAAGAACTCACAGCTATGAATTTGTATTTAAAAACGTAGAAATCCCATTCGAGTAGACAGCTCTCCTGCTGCTGGATGTAATAATCGTTCTGGCAGCAGGATTTTCTCTATCATGATATCTATATATCGCATTCGTTTTTCAGTTGATACTATCGACATATCATATTAATTTTTGAAAGGAATTTAAGCACTTATGGCAAAGCAACCCGTTATGGACAGATTACCACATGAAAAAAGTGATATCTGGAAAAAGGAATTAAAAGCTCTGATGTCTGATTTTTGCATCCCGGTAAATATAATTGAACAGATCATTCGTACAGCCGAACGCAAAGCTAAACCCGAAGAATCGTGTAAGAGTGTATATCAGCGCGGCTGGATTATGTTCAAGGAATTTCTTCTTCAAAAACAGTAGTAAATCTGACGTACCAGTCAAAAAGTAGTAAAACTACTATTTCTTGTAACATTTCAACGGAATTTTAAAGGTGTAATTCTAAGGAGCGTCAGAATTACACCAGAAAGGCATAACAATGAACAAATATTTTGGTTACTGTCGAATCAGTACACCAAAGCAAAGCATAGACCGACAGGTCAGAAATATTCTTGCTGCATATCCGCAGGCTGAAATCATCAAAGAAGTATACACCGGAAGAAAATTTCAAGGACGTAAAGAATTTGACCGACTCATGCGCAAGATCACTCCCGGCGATACCATTATCTTTGATTCTGTCAGTCGAATGTCTCGTGATGCTGAAGAAGGATTCGTCATGTATGAAGAGCTTTACTACAAAGAAATCAACCTTATATTTCTGAAGGAACCGCATATCAGTACTGAAACATATAAAAAAGCTCTGCAAGGCGGTATTCCTGCTACCGGAACAAATATTGACTGTATTCTGGAAGGGATAAACAAGTATCTTCTGCTACTTGCCAAAGAACAGATCAGACTTGCCTTCGAGCAATCCGAGAAAGAAGTCCATGATTTACGTCAAAGAACACGCGAAGGCATCCAGACCGCCCGACTTGCCGGGAAGCAGATCGGACAGACTCAGGGACAGAAACTCGTTACCAAGAAATCAATCGTTGCAAAAGAAATCATTCAGAAGCACAACAAAGCTTTCGGTGGTTCTCTGAATGATACAGAGACAATTCGACAGACGGGTATCTCAAAGAAGACCTTCTACAAGTATAAAAAAGAGCTGCTGTCTTCCCAAAGTTTATAATATCATTTGTGGTTCGCGAACACACTCCCGATACTTTGAGTATCAAAGTATATCCGATATCTGTTATATGCTAACAGTGTTTTTATTATGATATAAATGTATCGTATTTCATGATTTGTCACTAAACAATTTGCTGATATTTTCAGGCTTACATGACCATTGTGAAATACTTTTTTAAACGGTATCGTTTATGAATATAATAGTTCTGATATCAAATTGGTATTATCAGCTCATCCTAATCCCCAATGACCATGCAACTTATTCAACAACGCCATCTGCTTCGTAGTATCTTTTCCAGCATTTGAATCCGGATGAAACTTCTTAGCCAATACCCTATAAAATTGTTTAAGGATTACTTTTTCCTCATCTGTGTAGTTATCATTTACATAATTGTAATAACTACTATTTTCATCACTGCTCTGGTAATTATCAGATTCTCTGTTCTGGTAACTACCACTGCCTGAATAATTTTTTTGAAACTGATTCCAGTTGTACTCATGGAACCACTCTTCAAATTTCTTCTGCCGCTCTTTCTCTTCTCGCCTTCTCTCTTTGTATTTTTTTTGAATCTGTTTCAACATTGCAGGATTTCTCAATTTTCCAAACACATCATAGCAGTAATCATACCTATCATCATTATCGTCCAACATATATTCTATGTTGAACTGACGTTTCTTGCGTTCATATTCCAAAACAATTTTTAAATTTCTTCTATACGTCTGGCTCTCTTCTGTCTGCTGAAATTCTTCTTGTAGTTCAAGTTCCAATGGTCTGATCTTACTTTCAACAGCTTTATGAATTTCTTCTTCTGATACTCCCAGTGTAATAGCCACTTTCTCAATCTTCTCCGCACCCAGTTATATGTATCAAACTCTCCTGTTGCAAGATCATAATACTTCACTGTGAATAATACAAATTCTTTCTTCCTTGGCTTTCCATCCTTGTCACGATAGCTCTGATGTACAGATACTTTATATGATTTCTTTACTGGACGTTCAAAACATTCATCGCTGTATGTATAGCCCCATTTTATCCGTTCTGTACCGTCTTCAGCCGGAACACTTTCCTGCATTACTTCCAAACGTTTGGGAAATCCCAGCGGATTTTCTCTTTTAGTTGTAAGTTCCTGTATAACACAAAACATCTTTGATTCTCTCCTATCTTGTAAAAATTCAACCTGCTTTATTAATAATCTCTCCGTCAAGCGTTTTATAAACTTGATTGTATTTATACTCTTGAAATTGCTGTATTTTATCACACTTAGGGCAATATATATCTTTTATATGTCCATTTTTTCTCTGCTTACCATGAATTCTTGGCAGAGGAAAATCTAAGCCACATTCCGGGCATATAAAATCTGAAATTACTCGTACTTTTCTCTTATTATTCATTTTAATCTGTTCCTCCTTGTATTTTTAATTGTAAAAAAAATAGATACACTCCGAAAAGTGTATCTAGTAATAATCTGTTTGTCTGCGTCTAAAGAACAAAAGAAATTACTGCTAGATGCTTATAAATCTTATCATTTATAATACACTTTCTAGCAAGTGATTAAATCACCGCTTTCTTAGACGCATTCATTGATGCTAACACACCTTACCACCTTCTTCTATGGTAAAGCACGTTTAGCAGGTATCTCACCTGACCGTGATTCCACTATAACATAGACATTAAAAAAAATCAAATATTTTTCAACAAACACAAAACCAGAATCCAAATTTGAAGATGTACCAGAAGAAGTTCTTACAGACCCAACAATGAGAACAGCACTTGGAATGGATCCTATCCCGGGGATGAATACACCGGTGGATGACGCAAGTAACATTTGCGGTTTTGTAAATGAACACAGTGGAATGAATCTGAAATCTGTATCTACAACAGCAAATGATGATACTACTCTTACAGTAATTAATGAGCAGGAAGTATTAGGAAAACATTTCAGAATATTCGGAACAATTAATAATCCACTCTTCCTTGCTAAAGATGTGGCTGAATGGATTGAACATTCACAACCATCCGTAATGCTAAAATCAATAGATGATGATGAAAAAGTCAAAGTAAACAATGTTTACTCTGAAAATCGTACAGGTGGCAATGGAACTTGGTTCCTTACTGAAGATGGGCTTTATGAAGTTCTTATGCAGTCCAGAAAACCCATCGCTAAGTCATTCAAGAAAAAAGTCAAAGAAATTCTGAAATCTATCCGTAAGAACGGCGCTTATATCCGTAATCAGGAAAATTTAACTCCAGCAGAGATCGTGGCTCGTGGATTGATTGCTGCTCAGAAGATTATTGAAGAGAGAGATAAAGGGCTAGATCATTCAACCTAGCCCCTCTTCATTCTCACATATTCACATTAAAATTTTACAAATTTTGTCTTAGAATATACACCACTTGACTTAATCAACTTCTTATATCTGGTATATACTTTCTTCGGAAGTCTCAATGTTACTGTCTTATTGATTGCAAGTCCTTTCTTTCCTACATATTCCAGAACAGAACCATTAATCTTTAAAACTTTAATGGATGTACACTGGTAGAATGCTTTTGCACCAATCTTTCTTATGCTTGATGGTAATGTCACATTCTCAAGGTTCAGACACTGAGTAAATGCACAAGTATTAATTATCGCAACTCTCTTTCCGAACTTAACAGTTTCCAGACCTGAGCACTGATAGAACGCATATTTACCAACATTTACAACATTATTACCAATAGTTACATTTACAATGTCTTCGTTTCTGTAGAATGCCTTATCCTGAATAGCGGTCACTTTGTAGACTTTTCCGCTGATTGTAACACTTGATGGAATAACCAGTGTATCTGTAACTTTTGCAAGTCCTGTTACAGTTACTTCTTTTGTTCCTGTAAGCTTATAATTCAGATCACCAACGGAATAAGTATCTCCGATCTGTGGTGTTCCGGTCTTTGTAGTAACTACATCAGAATCTGCTCCCTGATATTTCTTACCTTCCAGTGAACGAACTGCCACTACTTTGTAAGAATATTGTGTTCCCGGTACTGCTTTGCTGTCTGTCCAGAGAATCTTAGTTGTTTTTGCTACCTGAGTATATTCTTTTTCTGAATCTGCTTTTCTGTATACCAGATAATAACCTGCATATTCTGTCTCGTCCCATGATAAAGCAATAGATTTGTTTCCTGATTCTGCTGTCAGACTTGTAACCTTTTCAGGCTTAATTACTGTCCACACTGCATTGACTGTAATATTTGCAGTAACTTTTGAGAAATCCTTGTCCCATGATAATTCATATCCATTTCTACTGATATATGGATACTCTGCTGCATCACCAGATTTTACTTTTTCTGTCTTAACAATCTTGCCACGATCTTTAAATGTAACAGTATATTTATTTGTTTCTGATGGACTTACGATGATTGTGGTGTTACCGCCACCGTTACCACTGTCCTTCTTTGTCCATATTGCATTGACTACCATGTCCTCAGTAACATTGGTATAATCAGCATCCCATGAAAGGGTGTAACCTGGCTTTGATGGAAGTGTAGGCGGTGTTGCATTCTGCCCGGATGTGACATATTCTGTTTTCTGGGTACGTCCGTTATCCTTGAATACTACTTTGTAATCCGCTGATATAAAGTTAATAGTATTTGCCTTCGCATATGATTCTGCTGCACTGTCTTTATAGCCATAGATGGTAAGATTGCGGCAATATTTAAACACATCTGAACCAATGTAAGTAACTGATTTTGGAATGGAAATTTTGGTCAACTTTGTACAATTACCAAATGCGTAATCATTAATCTCTGTTACTGATTCTGGAACTGAAAACTCTTCTAAATTCGTACTTGCAAAAGCACTATCTGGTATATATTTTATATTCTGTGGATAATTAAAGCTAATAATACCTGTACCTTCAAACGCTTCACTTTCAATGTTTTTAATCGTTGATGGTAAAATTATTTCTGTCAAATTACTGCAACTGCCAAAAGCCTGGTAGCCTATCGTTTCTACTCCTTCAGGAATTGTAACTTTTCGCACTGCATCACTTCCAAGTTCTGGAATATATTTCAGACTCGCCGGAAAAGTAATTTCAGCATTGCAATTTGTAAATACCCTATATCCTAATGAGGTAAGCTTACTTGGTAATACAATTTTTTCCAAAGATGTGCAACCATCGAAAGCTGATTCTTCTATTTTTGTTACAGAATCTGGAATAATTATGTTTTTCAATTTATTCATATTCCAGAAAGAATGTTCTCCAATAGTTTCAACCCCCTCTGCCAATTCTATTGATTCAACAGGTAAATTATCATCTATACTGAAACAAGTTATCTTTTTCAATGTAGATGGTAATGAAATGCTTTTTAAATTCAGACAAGCCCTACAGCTATTTTCACCAAGCTCTGTTACTCCTTCAGGAATTATCAAATTTTCTAATGCTTTACAACCTTCAAATGCATTAGAACCTATTCTCCTCAATGATGTTGGTAATTTAATAGTGTTTACTTTATAAAAGTAATAAAATATTTCATTTCCCAGAGAAGTAATTCCATCTTCTACAATAATATTTTTTATACCATCTGGATATATTGTATCCTCAAACCACCAGCTCGAATCATATGTGCCACCTGTACCAGTTAATGTCAATGTATCTCCATCAACAATTGCAGTAACATTATCGCCTACTTTTATCTTTGTTACAGGTTTCTGTGGTCGTTTACTATAATCAGGTGTTACCTTTCTACATACATAATCACCGTTTGTATTAGTGGCAAAAATGTAAATATCTACTGCATCTTTGTCTGTGATATCTACATTTATCCATCTTTCACTGTTACCATTCATTTGTCCGTCATGTCTTGTAGCATCATATATTGGTTGTTCACTATCCTTTTTTACACTTTTTACATAATATGTAACTTCTTTATCAGAAGTACACCTAAAGCTATATCGGTAATAATTATTCCAGCCTTGATACAAAATCTTGAAATTTATTGCATTCAATTTCGGAATTTTCTCTATTTTTGTTTCATTACATCTCCGACAAGTATATTTAATTTCGCCTTCCTCTGTTTCTGTTGCTTGTTTAGTTATTACTCCATTATTCCAGTCATGATCATAAGCAGGAATCTCTTCTTTCTCTTTAGTAGCTCCACAAATCTCACATCTATATGCCTTAATGCCTTTTTCTGTGCAAGTTGGTTTTTTAATCTGAACTTTTTCTGCTGACCATTCATGCTGTCCCTCGCCCAACGATTCAAACCTGGTACTATTTTTCTGAGTATCTGTTAATGAATCATAATATTGCTTTGCTCTTGAACAGTCATATCCTTTGATAAGTCTGAGGTTTTTACAATCTCTGAATGAACCTGAATTAATCCTAGTTTTGCTTCCATTTATTGTTACTGTTGACAAACGGGAACAATTACAAAATGCATCATTATCTATATATGATACTCTTTCAGGAATAGAAATATCTGTCAATGCTGTACAATTCCAAAACATATCCACAGAAATATTTCCATAATATTCCTTTTCAAAATCAACTGTTGTTAAATTTGTACAATTTTGAAAAATACACCAATCAACATTCTTTATTGAAGCAGGTATAGTTATTTCTTTTAAACTACTACATTCAGAAAACGCATATTGTCCTATTGTTTCTAGTTTTGATGGCAAAACTATTTCCTTCAAACTGCTACATCCAGAAAACACAAATTCTGGTATTTCAATTAATGCATCTGGTAATATAGCCGTGCTAAGTTTGTTGCAAGACTGAAAGCACCTTTTTCCAATACTCTTAACACTATCTGGCACATTTATCTCGATCAAACCACTACAATTATCAAAACTATAATCTCCTATCGTTTCCAGTCCACCAGGTAAATTTACGCTTTTCACATTATAGCAGTTTTGAAATGCATATCTTCCAATCTTTGTAATAGTCGATGATAATGAAATTTCTTTAATATTGCCCCGATATTTATATCCCTGTAAGAAATAATCTCCTACATTGGTAACACCTTCTGAAATTACAATCTTCTGTACATTACTTTTTCCTGCAAATGGATTCTGGTGTTTATTGGTATAATCATATCCATTCTCATAATAATCCCACATATCGCCAGTTCCAGAAATAGTGGCAATACCTGTAGAATCATCAAATTCTACCCAAACATCATCACCCATCTGGATTGCATCCTCAGACGGCTTAGAACTGTTTTCTCCTTCACTAGCAACATCCGTACTAAACTGATCCGCATCTTCACCATCATTCTCTACTTCTGGCACATCTTCCACATCATCACTGAACTGAACCACATCCTGACCTGTACCATCTGAGAAATCTGCTGCACTTGCAACGCTGAATGGTTCTACGACCATTGTACTTGCAAGCAGAAAAGCTAACACTTTCTTCTTCATTCTTTCATCCTCTTTTCTCTGTTTCTTTTTATAAAAAAAGCCACTGCTTCTAATCCCCGAAAAGCAATGCCTTAATTATCATAGTTGCAACTGGCTGTCATACATTCGCTTAGACCCTGTAGTTTTGCGTCACCGGATTTCTCCGGCTATGCCGTATTTAGTTTTATTGTGTGTGATACACTTTACGTAGTTTTCACAGAATGTTCACACACATTATTGTACTACATTTTTGTAAAATGTCTATAGATATTTATATATTTTCTATCTATCACCTTAACAATATTGCTTCTACAATTTTATCTCACCTCACCGGGCTATTGGTCGCCCAACAAGCGACATTTTTTGTATCAGTATTATTTTATCCTACTTTATACTATTTTTCAATATTATATCGCCTTTTTGCTATACTAATCAGCAAAAGGAGAGCTTCACATGAAACCATTGAAAAATAAGGTAAGCATCACACTGGATGCCGATATCATAGATAAGATTAAAGAACTTGCAGAGGAAGATGATCGTTCTTTCAGTCAGTACATTAATCTTGTACTGAGAGAACATATCAAGAATCTGGAGAAGACAGAATAAATAATATTGATCTGAAGATGTGGCGTCACAGATAACTAATCTTCAGAGTGAAAAAAGGGCAGCTGAGTATGTCATTTACTCAACCGCCCTATTATTATGTCTTGAAATATTGAGAGTTCTGTCTGCTGCAACGTGTCTTGAATACCACGCTCTACGCTCTCTACAGACCTGTCTCTCATCTGTTCAGAACGTTCTCTATACCGCCTATTCGTGCCATGCGTCCGTCCTGCGGATGGGAGTGTTATCTTCTTCGGATAGCGCTGAGAGTCGCTGTAGTGACGAGATACAGGCTTGTAAAGATACGGCTGATAAAATTCTGCAAAGTTCAGGGTAAAAAAAGGCTCACATCAAATTGCCTTGCAGCATATCTGATATGAGCCAACACGTCATATAATACGATAGATGGGTTATCGTTTTATCTTAAAAGGTTTCCATACATATGTGATTTAAAAAAAAATTTCGTACACCATTTTTTTAAGTTCCGTACACCATTTTTACACCATTTTCGTGTGAAAATACGTGAAATTACGGTAAAATACGTGAAATCGTAAATCTCCGCAAATGCCCTTTAAATCTCGCTGAAATCCGGTGTTCCGTACAGGTCGAATGGAGTGCTCTGATATACGTAATAATTCAGCCAGTTTGTATAGAGGTTGTTTGCATGAGCTCTCCACATAAGAAGTGGTCTGTTCTCCGGGTTATTGTCTTTGTAATAGTTCTCAGGTATCTCTATCGGAAGATTTTTGCTGACATCTCGCTTGTATTCTCCGTCAAGTGTCACGCGGTCATATTCCGGATGTCCCATTACGAAAATCTTGCGGCCACCATCTGCCATTGCGAGGAAAAGTCCTGCTTCTTCTGATTCTGCAAGTACTGTCAGTTCTTTACAGTTATGGATATCTTCGATTGGCACTTCGGTGTGTCTGGAATGTGGTGCAAGGAACATATCGTCAAAGCCTCGTACCAGCGGGATCTTACGATTCAGCACTTTATGCCAGAAAAGGCCGAACATTTTTTTATCCAGTTTACGTTTCTTCAGGCCATAGTGATGATAAAGTCCAGCCTGGGCAGCCCAGCACAGATAAATCGTAGATGTCACATGATCATTCGTCCAATCCATAATCTCTGCCAATTCGTTCCAGTAGTCCACTTCTTCAAACTCCATCTGCTCTACCGGCGCACCTGTGATGATCATTCCATCATACTTATTATCCTTTAACTCCGGAAATGTCTGATAAAATTTATTCAGGTGACTCATGGAAGTATTCTTGGATTCATGGCTCTGTACCGCCATAAATGTTACATCCACCTGAAGCGGTGTATTGGAAAGAGAACGAAGGAGCTGAAGCTCTGTCTCCTCTTTCAGAGGCATCAGATTCAGAATAAGGATCTGAATCGGGCGGATATCCTGATGGGACGCACGGGATTCATCCATTACGAAAATATTTTCTTTTTCCAGAATTTCTTTTACGGGCAGATCACCCTGTATTTTAATTGGCATTTTTCTTTTCTCCTGTTGTCTTATTTTTTATTTACACTCACTGCTGTGCCATCTTAAGGAAGTCTTTCTCCGAAAGAATCGGAATTCCCAGCTCCTTAGCTTTCTTATTCTTGGAAGAATTAGAAGTCGTATCATTATTGATCAGGTAATTCGTCTTAGATGTCACAGAGCCTGTAACCTTGCCTCCCAGTGATTCAATAAATTCCTTCGCCTGCGCTCTGTTTGCAAAATGTTCTACGCTTCCGGTGATAACGAAATTCATGTTCCGGAAAATCTGCTCGCCGGTCTTTTCTTCTTTCTTGATGGTCAGATAGCTCATCAAATGATCCAGTTTCTTATTATTCTCTTCTTTTGCAAAATAATCTGTCAGGCTTCTGGCAATCACCGGTCCAATAGTGTCAATGGAGCTGACCTCTTCTTCATCCGCATGGCGGATTTTCTCCAGGTCATCATCAAAATGGCGGCAGATTACTTTTGCATTTGCAAGTCCGATATTTGCAATTCCCAGACTGTAGATTACTTTTGCCAGAGTCGTCTCTTTTGCCTTATCCAGGCTGGCGATCAGGTTCTCAAAGGATTTCTCCCCGAATCCATCCATCTCTACGATCTCATCTCTGTGTTTCGCAATCTCAAAAATATCTCCGAAATCATGGATAAATCCTCTGGCAATAAATTTTTCCAGTGTCGCTTCAGACAATCCATCTATATTCATGGCATCTCTGCTTGCAAAAAGGGCAAAGGATTTAATCTTCTTGGCTGCGCAATCCGGGTTTGTGCAATAAAGTGCTTCTACATCATTCACCTTCTGAATCTCTGTGGCATGTCCACAGGCCGGACAGGTTTCCGGTATCTCCAGTTTACTGCTGCGGGTAAGATTCTCTGCAATCTGTGGAATGATCATATTCGCCTTGTACACCGTGATTATATCTCCGATACCGAGTTCCAGTTCTTTTACAATGCTGACATTATGCACACTGGCACGGCTGACAGTTGTCCCCTCCAGTTCAACCGGTTCAAAAACCGCCACCGGATTGATCAGACCAGTTCTTGACGGGCTCCACTCAATTTCCAAAAGGTGCGTTTCTTTGATCTCATCTGCCCATTTAAAAGCAAATGCATTTCTCGGAAACTTCGCGGTTCTTCCCAGGGAATCTCCGTATGCAATGTCATCATAAAGTGCCACCAGGCCGTCTGACGGGAAATCATTCTCTGTAATCGCTGTCGAAAAATATTCCATCGCTTCATCCAATGTAGCACCAGTCACTACCCGGTATTCAACCACATCAAATCCCTGTTCTTTCAGCCACTCAAACTGTCTTTCTCTTGAGTTCCGGAAATCTACGTTCTCTGCGCTTACAAGTGCGAACGCATAGAAGCGTACATTTCTGTGAGCTGTGATCTCATTGTTGAGCTGACGTACGGATCCGCTGCATAAGTTTCTGGGATTTTTATATTTGGCATCTACATCCTCTATCGACTCATTAATCCGTTCAAAATCGGAATATGTGATGATTGCTTCCCCACGAAGTACAAGTCTTCCCTGATAAGGAATCTTGAGCGGAACATTCTTAAATACTCTGGCATTATTTGTGACAACCTCACCTACTATACCATTTCCACGAGTGACTGCTTTTGCAAGTTCACCATTTTCATAAGTAAGAACGATCGTCAGTCCGTCCAGTTTCCATGACAGAAGCGTTTTGTGTTCTCCCATGAAGTCCCGCAGGACCTCTCTGTCTTTCGTCTTATCCAGAGACAACATCGGTGACTCATGCTCTTCTTTCGGAAGCTGGTCAACGGCTTCGTACCCTACGCTGATGGTTGGACTGTTTGCCAGAATGGTTCCGGTTTCCTTTTCCAGTGCCTGTAGCTCGTCGTACATCTGATCGTACTCTCTGTTGCTTATGAGTTCTATATCCTGCTGGTAATACGCCTTTGCTGCTTTGTCCAGTTTCTGCACCAGCTCTTTCATTCGCGTGATTGCTGCTGTTTCCATTGTATCCTCCTGTTTCGATCACTGTTTCGCTGGAAGAAGATACCAGCAAACGGTTCAGTTCTTCCCATTCCCGGGCAGTGATCTCTCTGTATTCGCCTTCTTTGATTCCATCCAGAGTCAGATTCATAATTCTGATTCTCTTTAACTTCTGTACTTCATATCCCAGATACTGACACATTCTGCGAATCTGCCGGTTCAGTCCCTGAGTCAGGATAATCCGGAAGCTGCATTCTCCCGTCTGTACTACCTTACACGGTCTTGTCACCGTATCCAGAATCGGAACTCCCCTGCTCATTCTGCGGATAAATTCTTTATCTAAAGGCTTGTTTACTGTAACAAAGTATTCTTTCTCATGATAGTTACCTGCACGCATGATCTTATTTACCAAATCGCCCTCATTTGTCAAAAGCAGCAGACCCTGTGACTCCTTGTCCAGTCTGCCTACAGGGTAGATCCGTAAAGGATAATCCAGGTAATCTGTCACTGTTGTTTCCTGGCGCTGTTGTTTCGTGCTGCACACGATTCCTCTGGGTTTATTAAAAAGAAGCATTACTTTTTTTCCATTTTTATGGACAGGTACATTGTCTATACAGATTTCATCTTCTGTGCTTACCTTCTGACCGCTTACAGCTTTCTGGCCGTTCACAGTGATCCTTTCTTCTTCGATCATCCGGTCCGCCTCACGTCTGGAGCATACACCCGCCTCGCTTAAATATTTGTTAATTCTGATTTTTTCGTCCATTTTTCTATTATATAATTTTTTTCCCGTCTTATCAACGGGGAAATAAACCAAAATTTGCCAAAGGGGATTTACCTTGTATTTTGTCGTTCTTTATTGTATGATAGGGCTAGCACAGCGTGTTTGAAAATTGCTTTTCGCAAATATACCGCAAAGTTACCATGCATCCGTAAGGAGCTGCCAGTGGCAGATCCTGGAGGTGGGGTGTTCAAATTGCGGGATTGATTTTTCAAACACGCTCTAAGGTTGTTGGATTTATCTGACTCCGTAAAATGCCGGATATTTCACCACAGCCTTATTACAACTACACAAAGGAGGCTTTTATGTCAGGCCATTTACCACGTACAAACCGCTGGCTGATCCTGCTTTCCATTGTTCTGTGTCTGATCTTCGGAGGAATTTTTACCCGTTCTTCTGCTGGTCCTTCACAGGTCAGCGCAGACAGTGATGCCGGAGTTTTTGTATCAGAAGATCAGGATTCTTCGGAGTTTTCTTCTGAAGGAACAGTGGCTGATAATAATGATAATTTTACAGATATTTCTTCCGATAGTTCCGATGATCTTTCACCTGACAGTTCAGATAATGCTTCGGCAAAAAATTCAACCGACAATGCATCCGAAACATTATCTGAATCTACAGAAGAAAAATCCGGCAAAAGCTCACAGAAAAACTCTTCAAAGAGTTCTTCCGCGGCTTCATCAGGCGGTCCTGCATTAAGTTCTGATATCTCAAAAGAGGCATCAAAAGGTCACTGGGCTTCCAGCGGAAGTAACTGGATGTTTCTTGTAAACGACAAGCCATATACCGGCTGGCTGACCGACACTGATGGCAAGCAATACTATATGGATGACACCGGAATCATGCAGACAGGCTGGACCGATATCGGAAAGAAACGATATTATTTCGACATGGATGGTATTTTGCAGACCGGGACTATTAAAGTTGATAAAAAAACTTATGAACTGAATGCGGACGGATCACTGAAAGATTATGTTCCAGCGAAGGATTCTTCTGATAAATCCAGGAAATCTTCCCAAAATTCTGATTCCAGGAATTCGGAAAGTTCCGGTAGCTCCGGCAAAGAGGCAGATGTCTCTGGCAATTCCAGTAACTCTGATACTTCTAAAGAAAACGATACTTCAACAACCCAGAAGGCAATCGCCCTTACATTTGATGACGGGCCAGGTTCCTTTACCAACCGTCTTCTGGACTGTCTGGAACAGAATAATGCCAAGGCTACTTTCTTTATGGTCGGCACTGAGATTGCCAGTTTTCCGGATGAGGTGAAACGTATGAAGGAGCTGGGCTGTGAACTTGGAAATCATACCTATGATCATACTGAGCTGACAACTTTATCTGCTGATCAGATCAGTTCAGAAATTGCTAAAGTGGATGAGCAGCTCGTCAATCTGACGGGCCAGGGAGCATCTGTTGTCCGACCACCTTATGGTTCCGTCAATGATACTGTTAAGGCTGCAATTGGAACACCTATGATTCTGTGGTCTATCGATACACTTGACTGGAAGACACTTGATGTCGAATCCACTGTAGAAGAAGTTATGAACAATGTAAAAGATGGTTCTGTTATCCTGATGCATGATATTTACAGTACTTCTGTAGACGCTGCTGAGATTCTGATTCCGCAGCTGATTGAAGACGGATATCAGCTTGTGACGATACACGAGCTGGCCGCACTGCATCAGACAGAATTATCCGGTGGAAATACATACAGTGAATTTCATAATGCTTCTTAGTTTATCATTATTACAGCACAAAAAATACTGCCTATCATCATTTTCCGATGAGTGGCAGTATTTTTTATTATCCGTATTTAACCAAATAAAGTAAGTCCCCTGCTTCAATTGCGAAGAGCAATAAGCAGTGGGTGGGGACTTGCTTGTATCAGAAGGGGTACAAGCCCCTTCTGATAAACTGCGAAGCAGTTATTTGGTTATGAGCAAGTAGCGAAAGCGGATTGCGAATATCCGATTGACTTGTTATTCAAGCAAGTCTCCCCTGATGTATCCGGTCTCACCATCATAATCAATCTGAACCCATTCACCATCAGTGCCTTTCTTCTCAACCTGCTCGCCTGCCGAAATCACGCCAAGGATCTCAGCATCTGTGCTTGCTTCAGCACGCACATTACATTCATCTGTAGTAGTAAGCATTGTGCCATCCTCTGCATCTGTTGACACACTTGCTTCCTCTCCGAGGCCATTTAAGAATTCTGCAAGAGATGAATCTGACTGCTGTGCCTGATCCAGCTCATTTTGTACTTTCTTTACAAGGTCAGAAACATCACTGTCTGACAACTGGTTCTCCATATATGCAGAAATTTCAGAATCCTGTAAAGCTCCGTTATCGATTACCCAGTTACCTTCACTGTTTTTATACACATAGAACTGAGTCAAAGCCGGTGCTTTCGTCTCGATACCCTGACAGATGTAAGAGAAACAGGCGTAAACCACGTAAGAATCATCTGTCATACCTTTCTTCGTGTACACATCGCCCACTTCATACCCTTCGATATAATCTTTCAAATTTGTGACTTTTGACTCATCGGATGGTGTAAAATCATCTTCAAGAGTCTTCAGCGTTGCAATATCTTTTTCCCCCAGAGCCTGATAATAGCTCTTAATCAATGCAGTGATATCTGCATCTGCTGTTTCCATGGGATTGGCGTCTTCTTTCTTCTCGTCAGACTCCCCTTCACTTGTCGGAGAAGAAGGAACATTTCCCTGGTCTGTGGATGTGGTCTTCTGTCCATCTCCGGAATTCCCCTTATTACTTCCGGAACAGGCACGAATGCTAAAAAACAGGACAACCACGATTATCAGAATCGCACCACCCAGCATAAAATACCGGAGGTTGTCTGACAACCATTCTCTGAAATCATCCAAGTTCTTGTCCTCCTTATGAGTCACTGTTCACTTCGTTTCTCAGCAACTCCTATATGATACAACGCACCGGAACTGTACATACGTCCCAGGCAGCACACCTGAAGGGAATCGAACCCCCGCACATGGTACCGGAAACCACTGCTCTATCCACTGAGCTACAGGTGCAGGTAAGACAATAAATTCAGTAACCTTCAATGTTCTTTAGTTACTAAATTTCCATTTATCATTCTATCACAGCCCTATGTAAAAGTAAAGTTTTTTTTGGAATATGCATAAATGTACCGAACTTATCTACTATTACGATAATTTACGAATCAGGCTGAAAATTTACGATATATTATAACAAAAATACCATGTCTTTAAAGTTTCTCTGCTACTGACATTTTTCACATTCTCTGAAGCAAAAATTTCTGTAACATAATCAGAAACTATGCAGAGCAGCAGTTTCGGCTATCCAAAGCAGAAATTCACTTCCTGCTCCGGATAGCCAATCCGCTACTCTGTCAATTTCTATCTGATGCCAGTACCGTGAATATTAAGTAATTCCTGTTTTAACATAAAAACTTAATTTCAGCAGTACTCATCTCTTTATATCTTCAGATCATCAAATTTCAGTCGGATAATCACCAGTGTAATCGCCATCAGAATGATTCCGGCCGGAAGTGCAATCCAAGGTGTCTGTACAAATCCTGCGATAATATAAGTCAGGAAAGATACAACCGCTGCGACCATTGCATACGGAAGCTGTGTGCTGACATGGTTTACATGCTCACACTGTGCACCTGCTGAAGCCATGATCGTTGTATCAGAAATCGGTGAGCAGTGGTCACCACATACAGCACCTGCCATACAAGCAGAAATAGAGATGATCATCAGTTCATGGTTTGTTCCTGAGAATACATCAACTACGATCGGAATCAGGATACCAAAAGTTCCCCATGAAGTACCTGTCGCAAATGCGATCACAGCACCGATTACAAAGATGATAGCCGGCAGGAAATTCATCAGTCCGCCCGCGGAGCTCTTAACAACTCCATATACGAAATCAGATGCACCCAGGCTGTCTGTCATGGCTTTCAGTGTCCATGCAAAAGTAAGGATCAGGATTGCAGGTACCATTGCTTTAAATCCATCCGGGATACATGCCATGCAGTCTTTGAAATTCATAACGCGGCGTACCAGATAGAGTACAATTGTGATCACAAGTCCAAAGAAACTTCCCAGCACAAGTCCAATAGAAGCATCACTCTGTGAAAAAGCAGTTACAAAATCAGTTCCGCTAAAGAACCCACCAGTATAGATCATACCAATAACACAGCACACTACAAGGCTGATGATAGGAATCAGAAGATCAATCACCTTGCCACGTGGATTACCCTTCTCATCCTCGGCAGAGTTTGCATAAGGACGTGCAGGTGTTGTATAAATATCACCTTTTAACGCATTTGTTTCATGAACACCCATCGGGCCAAATTCTACTTTCATAAAGACCATGGCGATCATCATGAAGATTGTAAGCAAGGCATAGAAGTTATATGGAATTGCATGTACAAACAGTGAGATTCCATCCTCTCCCTTTACGAACCCGCTGACTGCTGCTGCCCATGAAGAAATCGGAGCAATAATACATACAGGGGCTGCTGTCGCATCGATCAGATAAGCCAGCTTTGCACGGGATACGTTGTGCTTGTCAGTTACAGGACGCATAACGCTTCCTACTGTCAGACAGTTAAAATAGTCATCGATAAAGATCAATACGCCGAGAACAACTGTTGCAATCTCAGCACCGGCTCTTGTCTTGATTCTCTTACTTGCCCAGCGGCCAAAAGCTGCTGAACCTCCGGCTCTGTTCATCAGGCAAACCATTGTTCCGAGGATAACCAGGAATATCAGGATACCCATATTATAGGAGCTTGTCAGAACACTGATCATTCCGCCTTCAAAGATATGAAGGATCGTTCCCTCAAAGCTAAATCCTGAGTAAAACAGTGCGCCAACTAAAATTCCGATAAACAGCGAACTGTATACCTCCTTTGTGATCAACGCCAGCGCAATGGCAACGATCGGCGGAACCAGCGCCCAGAATGTACCATAAAATTTTGCAGATGCTGCCGCTTCTTCCTCTGCTGCAAGTACAGTCAACGGACTTGCAAGGATCATCAGCATGATCACTGACAGAACAGCTGATAATTTTTTTACATTTTTTTTCATGAATGTACCTCCCTCTTTTGTAGATATGTACGATATGTTACAATCCTGCCCGAAAGGCCTTTCATATCGCAAGAACATTACTGAGTAATTTCCTGTGATATTTTTATGTAACAGGAGATTCCAGCAGAATTTTCTATTACATAAAAAATACCACAAATGCATTCTGAAACACATTCGTGGTATCTGTTATACATTACAGTATACGTTACATCCGATAGCGCTTCACCCAGGTGACAGTACGGCGCATATTCTGCGACGTCCCAGGAATCTGCCCCCTGACCTGTCAGATTCCTTCGGCGGTTTTCCCTTTCTCCGGATGGGTGTCATTCCATCTCTCCCGGACTACTGATGAATCCCGCGCCTCTATCATTACATATCATCTCACTTACTGTATCAGTTTTCCTGACAAATAGCAATAGGTATCTGCTTCTTTTTCATTAGTTATTTTATTAACGAAAATTGCCCATACACTGCTATTTTTGAGGAATTTTGGCATAATATACCCAAAACAGGTTCTTCGGATAAGATTCCTTTCCGGCAAACTCTGTTTCCGGCAAGCCTAGCCATTATATTTATAAACATAATGAGTCTCTGTCTGTGCGACCAGTTCACATCCGTTATTTACCAGAAACTCATGATCTACCTGCCCGATTGCGGTTACCACAAAATCGGTCTTTGTCTTCCTGAGAGCTTTTTTGAATTGATCAGGGCTGTCATAAATATGATAATCGATCACATCCAGCAATGCCTTCTGCCGTTTATAAAAGCCACTGTTTTCATCGAAACTTCCAGCTACCGTACTTCCCGCGCGATAAATACTTGCATTTCGGCTGATCACAAGACCGATACCTGCATCATACTGTCTCACAATACTGTTTAAGCTGCTGTCAAATACAACCCTTGGGAAATCATTCTCCTGATTTTGGTGAATCACATCGCAGACTGCCCTCAGATCATCCGGAACTTTATATATATTCTCCGTCATCGCAAAATTGGTCACCACACCGTCAAGCGGATTCCCCAGTAACACAAAGCAGCCAAGTACGACTATCGCCGCAAGCGCGCGCTGCCATTTTTTTCTGAAAACACTTACCAGTTTTACCCCGTAATATGCTACGGCAGGAATCACCGGCAAAATCCAGATAAACCTGTAATATTCGTTTTCGAACTTCACTTTCGCGATCAGATATTTCACAACCAGCGGATTATAAACTGTGAGCAATAAGAAAAGTACATATCCTATAAAAATTCTGGAATTCTTTTTACGTCCCCAGATCAGCGTGCATATGATACCCACCACAAACAGAAAAGGATACCAGCAGGAACTCCAGTATAACTTCATACATGCACTGACAAAGCGGAGTCCATATTCCTGAATCGTTACACCTGCCATTATTATCTCCTCCTATTTAAGATGCCGCCAGCGTCAGCAGACCAATCCTGCATGCAAAAAAGACAGCCGCATACAATATTGACGGGATCATACACACAGCACAATATACCAAACCCGAAATTTTCTTATTCATAACTGCTACAGGTGCCATCCCCGCCGCGATTACGATTGGGAAAATAATCGCTGAACCGGAAAATGTCAATGCACTGACAGCTGTGATAAACAATACGATCCAGACATTTCTGTCGTTTTTTTCCTGAAGATACCATATCGCACACATCAGCACTGCCGGAATGGCGATATTGGCAAGAATTGCCTTTCCCTCATAACTTCTTGTAAAGAAAAAAGTACCTGAAGAATAAATCGTTCCACAAAACAGCTGTAACACACATGTGAATACCGCCATCAGGTCTGCTTTCTTTCTGTTTCCGTCAAACAGTCTCTTACCAATCTGGTAGATAATCAGGTTAGCTGTTATCACATTCATACATGACATCACAAGCTTTGCCTGTACAATCGGATGTATTCCCAGAAGCCTGCACCAGACTGCATTATTCATCGGATATGCAGAGAAAACATATCTGGCCTGAAAAACTTTCAGGATTATTCCATTGTAAGGATTATATCTGCCAAGCGTATCTGTATATACAGAAGTGCTCACCGTTCCCACATAATATGCCGCATCTACCGTCGTATCTTTATAGAAGATTACAATCAGGCACTGCAGAAGAACTACAGCACCTGCGATAATGATCATTATCGAATGCCTTTTCCATATATCAGAAATACTGTTGCCTTTTTTCGGTGTGATATCTCCGGAAATTCCTGCTGCATCTGGCAGATTCTTACTATACTTATCTTTTGTTTTTTTCTTTACAGCACAGATAATTGCCACTATAACAGTAATAATCATAAGTCCTGCCCATATACAGGCAGCCGTAGTAAGAGAAACCCATTTTAAAGTCATAGGCACTGTCACCAGTTCAAATACAGCAAAATACGTCAGATATCCAAGAATAAACGTCAAAGAAACGTCTTTTTTCATTTTCAGTATTCTTGTCAGAAGACTGCCCACAGCATAAAAAACTGCAAATTCCAGCACAAATCCTATACATGCAAGGCATAGTTCTTTCATCTGTCAACCTTCGCCCCTGTTTTGGCATTCTCTTTCATCTGGTCTTTTGCTTCCATTTTATTCTTCAGGATTCCCATCGCGATTTTCTCCGGAGTCATCGGAAGTTCTGTCAGACGTACACCTGTTGCATTGTAAATTGCTTCTGCAATTGCCGGACACGGGGTATCAATAACCAGTTCTCCGATTGATTTAGCGCCAAATGGGCCTGTCTTTTCGTAACTGCTCTCGAATGCCACACGAATATTTCCAATATCCTGTCTGGTCGGAATCTTGTACTGCATGAAGGAGTTATTGCGGATTTTTCCCTTGTCTGTGTACTGTACATCTTCCCAGAGTGCCATACCGATTCCCTGCGCAATACCACCTTCGGTCTGGACGCGGGCAAGATTTGGATTGATTGGCGTACCACAGTCAACTGCCGCTACATAATCAAGTACATCCACATTTCCTGTCTCTGTATCGACTTCCACTTCTACCATGCCAACCATGAATGGCGGCGGAGAAATCGGGGAGGAATGCTGCTGTACGACCTGAAGCTCGACATTGTTAAAGAATGTGCTCTTCAATGCGATATCTTCTATAGAAACTTTCTTTTCGGCCAGATCTGCCTTGTCATCTGCGGCCGTAGAAGTCATACTATTTTCATCTGCCGTGGCAGCATCACCATCTTCATCACAGTCATAATCATAGAAGACATAAGAACCATCAAAATCAACCTTGTTCTCATCAACTTCCATCATCTCTGCACCAAGCTTACAGATTTTCTTCTTAAGCTCCTCGCAGGCTTTCATTACTGCCACACCGGTAGTATATGTAGTGGAAGAAGCATAAGATCCTGAATCATACGGGGAAATATCTGTATCTACGCTAAATACTACAATATTATCCATCGGAGTATTCAGACAGTCTGCTGCAATCTGTGCCATAATCGTGTCACAGCCTGTACCCATGTCAGTACATCCAAGCGCAAGAGTATAGGATCCATCTTCATTTAACTTGATATCTGCTCCGCCGACGTCTACTCCCGCAATGGAAGACCCCTGCATTGCCATGGCAACACCAATTCCACGGACTTTGCCATTACCCATATCGCGGCGTGGGTATTTTGCATCCCAGTCCATCATCTCTTTGGCACGTGCCATACAGCGATCCATTGCACAGCTCTGTGCATATGGCACATCCGGATAACCCGGAAGAGGGCCACCTTCTACCGGCATATTCAGTTCCTTGATTTTAACAGGATCCATTCCCATCTGATGTGCAAGTTCATTTACCGCAGACTCTACCGCAAAAATACCCTGGGTAGCACCATAACCACGATAAGCTCCTGCTGCCTGTATATTTGTATATACAACATCAAAGGCAAACTTGTACGCTTCTGTATGTCTGTAAAGACCGATTGATTTATGCCCACTAAGTCCTACCGTTGTAGAACTGTGTTCGCCATATGCGCCTGTATTGGATAAGGTATAGACATCGATTGCCTTGATGATACCATTCTCATCTGCCCCGGCACGTACTGTGATCTCCATCTCATGACGTGGAGAAGAACAGATCATGGATTCATATCTGGAGAAAATCATCTTAGATGGACGGCCGGTTTTCCATGTAACGATTGCCGGATAAATCTCGCTGACAGATGTCTGTTTCGCACCAAAGCCTCCTCCAATTCGCGGCTTGATCACGCGGACTTTGGAAGCCGGAATGTCGAGTGCTCTTCCTACGATTCTTCTTACATGGAAAGGAATCTGTGTAGAAGACAACACGATCAGTCTCCCAAAATGGTCCAGATAGCAGGCGGTACGGAAAGTCTCCATCATTGTCTGCTGATTTGCTTTTGTATGGTAAGTACGCTCAACTGTATATTTACATTTGGAAAGAACCTCATCTACGTTTCCATGCTCTTCCACCGCAGAGGCACATAGATTTCTCTTATTATCTCCGCCAAGCGGAATTTTCAGTTTCCAGTCTTCCTCCGGATGGACAAGGATCGGGTTATCTTTCGCTTTGTGAATGTCAAGAACAGGGGCTTCCACACGATAATCCACACGGATTCTCTTTAGTGCCTTATCTACTGCTTCCTCAGTCTCACCGGCTACGATAGCAACCGCATCTCCCACGAAACGGACATGGCGGTCAAGGATCAATCTGTCATCCGGACTCATTTCCGGAGCAGTCTGACCGGCAAGAGTGAAACGCTTTTTCGGCACATCTTTATAGGTAAGGACACAGGCGATGCCTGCTACTTTCTCTGCCGTACCAGTTTTAATGTCTTCTACCCACGCATTGGCATGAGGGCTTCTTAGAACTTTGACGATCAGACAGTCCTTTGGTGCCAGATCATCTGTATAAACAGGCTTTCCTGTCACCAATGACATCGCATCTGTTTTTCGTACAGGTTGATTTACATATTTCATCTTATGCTTCCTCCTGTGCTTTCTTATATTTCAGGAATTTCAGGATACTCTTTGTCTGAGAAACGAAACCGGAACATCTGCATAAATTTCCGGCAAGATACTCTTTGATCTGTTCCTCTGTCGGTTCTTTGATCTCATTTAACATTGCAAACACATTCATAATAAATCCAGGATTACAGAAGCCACATTGTTCCGCACCTTCATTCGCCAGGAAACTTCCAAACTCTTTCGCTTCCCTCTGCATTCCTTCCAGTGTGACAATCTTCTTTCCCTCAACGCGGGCTGCAAGTGTACTGCAGGAGAGTACCGGACGTCCGTTTACCAAAACTGTACACAGACCACAGTTTGCTGTCTCGCACCCTCTCTTTACGCTGTAACATCCCTGCTCTCTCAAAAAATCAATCAGCAGTGTGTCAGGATAGATCTCCGCATGGCGGTTTACCCCGTTAAGCCAGAAATTAATATTCATTCTTCATCCCTCCTACTGCTTCCCAGGCTCTTCTTGTCAGTACTTTTACAAGAAGACTTCTATATTCTTCTGATCCTCGCATATTGCCTGCCGTCGGAACATTCTCGGCCGCATATTCGGCAAATTCTTCGATTGCCTGCGCTTTCTGCTTCTTTGTCATGTTTTTAAAATTTTTAAGAATCTGTTTCTTATCCTCTACGACCATGGCTCGTGCAGGTCTGGCACCGATTACTGTTCTTGCCTCATCTCCGATCACTGAAGCAGTACAGGTCAGTACCGGGAAATCTGTCTTCGTGTTTCTTTGGCTTAAATAACAGGTAAGAAGCGGCTCTTTGCGCACAATAATATTCACAAGGATGTCATTATCTTTCTTCATGTTTACAAATTCAGTCAGTGGAATGCGGCCTGCATCATATAATTCTACCCATGTGTCCATTCCAAGGAACATGGTCAGAACATCTGAGAAACCAAATCTTCCATAAATGCTTCCTCCAACAGTGGCACAGTTTCGAAACTGTACTCCCACAATATGGCAAAGGCTTTCTTTCATAGCTCCATGTGTGTAGGTGTTCAGAGCCTCATTTGTCTCCAGGTCACGAAGCGGAGTCATGCAGCCAATCACGAATTCATCATCATCCTCAGAGATCGTATCCAGTCCCAGACCGGAGAGATCGATTGCTGTAGATACTGCTCTGTTGCCCATCTTCATCCAGACCATTCCGCCAAGAACACGGGCTGTTTTTTTCTGGTTCAGCTCATAAGCCTCTGCCAGACTGTTTACCTTTACATAGCTTTTGATTTTCAGCATTATGTATTGTATCCCTTTCTTCCATACTTATCATTTATCATAAGAGTTACGGACTGCTGTTTCTTCAGGTTTCCAGACTCTGCGCATTGTTCTCCTGAGTCTGTTAAACAGCAGTATATTTACGGACATTTATGCACAATCCGTAAACGTCTGTCGGCATCTGCCAGACAGCCAATTAAGTATAATAACATAACTTAAAGAAAAAATCTATAAATAACCACTATCTTATAAATAAATTTTCCAACTTAATTTTATCATACGCAAAATATCCACGTCTATTGATAAATTTGTCCAAAAAAGCAGCAAAAAAATAGCAGGAATTACCAGAGGACTATCACTGATCTGCTCTTCAGGTTCTTTGATTTCTTCTTTCCCTCCATTTGTTTTGACCTGATAGCCAAATATTATCTGGAAAATATGTGCAAATTTTGAGATGCCTGTGAAATCCGGGTGAAAAAGATGTGTTCAGAATGTGACTTTCTATTTCACTCAGATATAACAATATCTTTCGTAAAGGTCTGTTTGTTTTTGTGTAGTATATATAAATTTTCTTGTATTATTTTTGTTTTTTTATGTATTTTACTGGTATTTTTCTGACATTAGTGTTATAATGTTAACAAATAAAAGACTTGTTACTATTGACAGGTGATACGATATCAGGATTATGGGAGCTTTGGCTCAGGTATCATAAGATAACAGTAACAGGGATGTCATAAGGAGGTTTTGATTATGAGTAAACGCGTGATTACAATAAACAGAATGCTCGGCAGTAATGGCCGTCTGATCGGTAAGGCTCTGGCAGAAGAACTTGGATTTGCTTTTTATGACAAAGAACTGATCGATATTGCAGCTCAGAAAGAGAATATTCCTTTTGATGTGCTTGCCAAAGTTGATGAGAAACGCGGCAGTCAGTGGCGTTTTCCTATCGATCATGAACTTCAGATGGACAGCGATTTCCACTTCGTTCCGATGAATGATGTTCTCTTTGATCTTCAGCGCAAGATTATTCTGGATGCAGCGGAGAAGGAGGACTGCGTAATTGTCGGACGATGCGCAAATTATATTCTTGATAATAAATGCCTGAGCGTATTTATCCATGCGCCATTTGATTATCGTGTACAGACTATCATTGAGCGTACCGGACGGGAAGAAAAGAGTGCTCAGAAACTCGTTAAGAAAGTTGATAAAGAACGCCGTACTTATTATGAATATTTCACTGATAAGAAATGGAAAGATATTTCCCAGTATCATCTGGCATTTGACAGTAGCAAATTTGACCAGGATACGATCGTTAAGATGATTAAGATGGCATTATAGATTGCAAATAAAAAACAGGTTCGTAAACGAACCTGTTTTTTATTTGTTCAGAATATATTGTTTCAGGAAATCATAGATCTGATTTTCTGTAGGCGGGCATCCGTTTACATTGTGTTCAAATTTGCAGGTGCAGGCACCAACGCCCAGTTTTCCTGTTTTGCCACGGTAACCCTGCCCAATACAGATCTTTGTATCCAGTTTTTCAAAAAGCCCATCATTTTTGAGCATTTCCAGTGCAGGGATAAGGTATCCATAGCAGGCACTGCAGGATTCTACTTCTTCTACAGCATCCTGAAGTTCTACTACCTTTCGGGATTTCGGCAGTTCCTTTCGGGCAGATTCCTCACAATAGATGATGTGAGCATTTTTCAGATCTGTACTTCCAACTCCCAATTCTTCTGCCAGTCCGATATAAGGAACATCTTTTGTCTCATAGTGCATGACCTGACAAACATAGGAATCAATCAGCACCGGGTCCATTCCTGCCCAGATTCGATTCATCACTACCGGGTTTCCACCATCCTCGAAATCCAGATCTCCACAGATATTGTCGACAACGATAAAGTCCTGATGAATTCCGGCATTGAGATGTGCGATTGGCTTATGCAGTCCCATTGCATGGAATCTGCGTTTCTCGGTGTTTGGAATCAAGCCTTTCATATTTTTTAATGCACAGGTTATTTTTGTCTGACAGTGTCCTTTCAGTACCGGAACGTTAATCAGGAAATCAATGTTCTCTACTCGTTCACAGACATTTAATTTCACACCTTTACAGTCATACTCTATTCCCTTGTCCTCCTGCATATCCCAGAAAGGCACCTGATATTTCTCTGAAAGTTCCTGATAACCACATACCTCGTAACTCTCTTTCGTCTTATCTCCTACCCAGGAACCTTCCAGAATTGCAATATTCTCATATCCATTCTCCTGCAGATATTCGATAATTCCCGCCACGATCTCCGAATGTGTGGTAGCTCCCCAGGAGGCTTCAGATGGTGATACAAGATTTGGTTTGATGCCGATCTGTATTTTCTTATCTGTTATCTGAGATACAAGGTCACATTGCGCAAGGAGTTCTTTTGTCATTTCTTTGTATTGGGTACCACTTTTTATATAGATTTCATTTTTATTCATTGTGTTGTCCTTTTTTCTATGTAAATTGTGTAATTTCTCTTGTGCATTGTATCACAACTATTCCTGACCTGCAATAATCCGCCACTCACCACACACCACAAATAAAAATGCCATCAGTTACAAACTTATTCTGTAACTGACAGCATTTCATTTTACAAATAGTTTTACAAATATTTCTGCATATCATCCCGCAGATTCTCTTCCATTCCAATAAGCTTCTTTGCAATGGAAATACTTTCGGACGACGCATCTTTGCATTGGTGCATGGCTTCTGTGATAGACTGGGTTCCCATGTTGCAGCCATTCATGATGATCTTAACCGCCTGTTTATTCTCATCTTCTCCGGTCATCATTTTTACACCTGTCGTCATCCACGAAAATGTGGATACCATAACACCCGGTTCTTTCTCCGGCTGGCCTGCGCGAAGAAGTATTTTGGAAATTTCCTCTTCCAGTTCCTTGTGTTTTGAACAGGATTTTTCAATCGTTGCTGCGATTTTGGCATCTGTCACATGATGCTGTACCTGCTCCATGCTCTCAATTCCCATCTTGCATCCGACACTGCATTCTTCTAATAGTTTCTTTGTGCTGTTGTCCATGTCTGTCCTCCTGTATAAAAGTTTACTTTCTACATGGAAGATAGTATACGTACTTTTTTGGCTATTTATGTATCACAAGTAGCCATTCATCACTTTTTATCACAATGCAATCCAAAAAATAATCGCTTATCTGTGCAAAGCAATCGCTATATTCAGATATGCCGCAAAAGTAAGCCAGATCAGATATGGGATCATAAGCTTTGCCGCACCTTCATCAATTTTTGCAAATTCTTTTATCATAACAAATACCAGATACCATAACAGCAACAGCCAGACTGCCGCAAATAATTGCCAGCCGAAATTAAAGAAAAGTATCGGCCATAAGAAGTTTATCGCCAGCTGAATCAGGTATAACTTTAATGCTTCTGCTTTTGGATCTTTCATGTATATTCTGTATGCAGCAATTCCCATCAGTGCATAAAGAAGCAGCCAGACCACCGGGAATACCCACCCCGGCGGCGACAATGGCGGGCGGTACATTTCCTGGTATTGTTCCATACTTGTGAAAGTAAGAAAGCCTGCAATCACTCCGGTTCCCAGAGAAATTAACAGGCTGATCAATAAGGGTTTTTGCTTCATTAAAGAGCTCCCTTTGTTTCTAAAATTAATTTATTATATTCTGCTGTCATGGCAGACATTCTACTTTTGGCTGCATTACTGAGAATATTATCTATTGTCTGCTTTATTGGTTTTTCTTGTGAAAATACTCATTCTCTGCACCAGATTCATTTCTTTGATATATGTAAGTGCTGTCTTGATTGCAGCGCCCTTTCCCATGTTTGTCTCATCTCCATTTATGAGAAAGACCTTCTGACTGCTCCTGCATTTTTTTCTGATATGCTGACATCAGATGATATACCAGTGTGCTTGCAAATACTGCTACCAGAAATCCTCCCAGAACATCTCCCGGATAATGGACTCCCAGGTAAAGTCTTGAGAAGGCTACCATTCCCGCCAGGATCACTGCCGGAATTCCGAATTTCTTCGGAAGCATTCTAAATAGTATCAGCGCGCACGCAAATGATGCACATGTATGACCAGACGGGAATGAAAAATCCGTTGGTTTTGTGATCAGAGGAATAATCTCTGTATAAGCGTCAAAAGGTCTTGGGCGGGCAACAATATTCTTCAGCAGCACATTCGTGATAAGGAAGCCTACTGTAATGGAAAGTAATGCCGCAATCCCCGTCAGACGTGTTTTCTTATACACCAGCAGTCCAACTGCCAGCATAAGCCAGAACCATCCTCCATTTCCCAGAAAAGTGATCACTTTCCAGAAAGGTGTCAGGGCATCTGCTCTTAAATGTTCCTGTATCCACAATAAAATACTCATATCGATCTGCTGCAATGTCATCATAAAAATTCACCCACCATGTTTTTATTTATCGTTTTTTAATTGTTCAAAATCTTTTCGGTAAGAACACGGATATTTACATTTATCATCATAGGCTGCAAAATCCATATATAGATTATACCAGTCCAGTACTTTTAGCGCAATACAGACCATGCTACATATAATACACAAGTTTAACCGAATCAAGTAAGTCCCCTGCTTATTGCTCCTCGCAATTGAAGCAGGGGACTTACTTGATTCGGTTAAAAAAACGGGGATAAAAAGATAAATATTTCTTAAATAATTTATGGAATACCAACAAGCAAGCAGCCATAAAAGTCATAATAATGTATAAATTTGTCAAAATAGAGATAGCGCATTCCCCGCATGAAAGCTATGATAAAAAAAGATGAAATAATATGCTCTGATCAGACAAAAAGAAAATTTATAATTTATTATGGGGGTAAATATGACAAATACAGTATCAGCCGGTAAAGATGATTTCTATCGGCAAATGTTTCGGCTGACGATTCCGATCATTATTCAGAATCTGCTCAGCGCAGCGGTCAATTCCGCAGACGTAATTATGCTCAATTACGTCGGACAGTCTGCAATTTCCGCAGTGTCCCTGGCTGCCAATTACTCCAATATCCTGTTTATGGTATATTACGGACTTGGCACCGGCGCCTCTCTTCTGTGCGCACAATATTTTGGTAAAAACAATATACAGGCAATTCATGCGATTGAGGGAATTGCGCTTCGTTTTTCAATCGCAATTTCCGCGATTGTAGCGCTGATTGCTTTCACTGCTCCTCAGCATATGATGAAAATATTCACATCTGACCCTGAACTGATCTCCATTGGTTCTTCTTATCTCAGAATCATGGGTATTACTTATCTGTGCTGGGGTGTTACGGAAGTTTACCTGGCGATCCTGCGCAGTGTTGGACGCGTAACAATCAGTATGGCTTTGAATATGCTGGCTTTTGTCCTGAACATTATTCTGAATGCAACCTTTATCTTTGGGCTGTTCGGAGCACCAAAGCTCGGGGCTACAGGTGTTGCAATCGCAACAGCTTCTTCCAGATTCATAGAATTGATCGCCTGCGTGATTGTATCTTCCCTGAGCAAGAATGTGAAACTGAACCTGACATATATGTTTATCCGCAGTAAAGTATTGTTCCGGGATTTCATTAAATTGTCACTTCCTGCGCTTGGAAATGATGTCTCATGGAGCGTAGCATTTTCCATGTATTCTGTAATCCTCGGACACCTTGGCACGGATGCAGTTGCCGCCAATTCACTGGTTACTGTTGTCCGCAATATCGGCTCTGTTTTCTGCTTTGCTATTGCCAGTGCCGGAACGATTCTTCTTGGAAATGTTATGGGAAAAGGCGATCTGGAGAAGTCAAAAGTATATGCTTCCAGAATGCTGAAAATGACTGTCATCGCCGGAGCGATCGGTGGTGTGATCGTATTTGCCATCACTCCTCTGGTTATGAGATTTGCCTCTTTAAGTGATGGTGCAATGCATTATCTGAAATATATGCTGCTGATCAATACTTATTACATTATGGGTTCTGCAGTCAATACTGCATTGATTGCCGGAGTATTCCGGGCAGGTGGAGATACGAAATTTGGTCTCATCTGCGATACGATCGATATGTGGGTATATGCAGTACCGCTTGGATTCTTCGCAGCATTCGTGCTGAAACTTCCTGTGCTTTGGGTATACTTCCTGTTATGTACAGACGAATTCGTCAAGTGGCCATGGGTATTCCATCACTATCGCCAGGGGAAATGGGCACAGAATATTACAAGAGAGGATTTGTTTGAACAGGAACAAACTTCTTAGATGTCTGATTTTTCAATATGAATGAAATGTAAAAGGCGTTAAAAGTAGCGATTTACGTAGTAAATCAGCGGATTTCGAAAACATAAAAATAGCAGGAGCGCTCATTAAGAGAACATTCCTGCTGTTTTTATGTCTGCAAGCCTTCGCTCACAGGCATTCATTTTCAGTTATAAAAATGATTATAATGTATTCAGGTCGATCTTGTAATCGTCAGATCCCTGACCGTCTACTGTGTAGTATGCGGCTTTCTGCTCAACGTTTACATAAACACTGATATCTTTTCCTTTGATGTCTTTCGCTTTAATGTCTTCTTTGATTGCTTCCTCGATGGAGCTCATTGTAACTGCAAAACCAGGTAATTCGATAGTTGTTTCTACGAATTTTTTGATGTCGATATTTTTAGCCACTTCTTTTACTGCTTTCTTTACAGTTTCTTTTGCTTCTTCTACAACTGGTGCTTTCGCAATATCAGATGCAACGTCTTTTGCTTCTTCAATCACTTCCGGAGCTTTGGCAATTGTTTTCTCTACTGTTTCTTTCACTGCCTCTGTTGCTTTGGTTGTAGCTTCTTTGATAGTTGCTGTTGCTTTTGAAGTTGATTTTTTTCTCATAATAATCTCCTATTCCAACTGATTGGTCTAACAGTTTCCTACTTACCGTAACACAAAATCCAGATAATGTCAAATTTTTGTCAGATTCTGCTTCCCGCCTCTGACGCGTTATTGAAAAAATCATACGCTCATTACTCAACATTTTTCAATGCTTCATCCATCGGAACTTTCTTCACTCTTCTGAATTCCAGCAATGCCACTAACCCATATGTAACAATTCCCGCCCCAAACATCTGTACATAGATCATCGGGTCAATCCAGAGTGTGATCCATCCCGAAATGCTCGCCAGCATCATTTCACGAAACAGCACATTCATCACTGCCGTTTCAATTGGGAGACTGAGCAGAAGGCAGAGTACCACTACAACAGACGTAGACAGAATATAAAGTCTGCTGATCTCACCATTTGTGTATCCCAATATCTTTACCATGGAAATAGACTGGGCATTTTTCTCAATAATAATCTTTGAAAGCAGATAAATAAGCACCATATAGATCATAATGGCAAACCCATTCACCAGACCCATCATACTTCCCATTGACACATCCAGCTGCCTGGAAATCTTCGTCAGTGCATCCAGATTGACAACTGAACCGATATACTGATTCTTGATATCTGTAATCTCTGTATCAGAGAAATAACCGCTGTAATAATCATCTCCCAGATCAAACAGATCATTCAGATCACTACGTGGCATAAAGACACAAAGCGCCGCTGTATAATCATAAATACCCGCTATTTTAAAAGAATACTCGTCTTTTTCATATTTTTCCTTCAAAGTAATCGTATCCCCTTCATGAAGCAGAAATTTATCTGCATATGCCTTGGAAATATATACACCTGTGTTTCCCTTTTTTATTTCATCTGCAGGTTTGTCTGTTTTACCTTCATTCTTTTTCTCTTCTGTATTACCGGACTCTATCTTATCCTGTGTATCATCAAAATTAATTTTCACATATTTGCTATCCGGTTCAATACCGTAAAGCAAGACTTCCTCGCTCTTATATTTCCCCGGCAAAGTGTTTAAAGAATACGCAGAAAACTTCTCCGCATCCTCGTTTTTCGTTTCAGAATCCATGTAAAATTCAAGCAACGAAACCAGACTTTCGAATTTATTTCCACTCACCGCACTGACAGGAACCTGCAGCATGTACTGATATTTCGCCAGCATATTATCCTGAATCTCCAACTGATAGTGAGACAATACCGACGGCAGCAGTAATCCAAACATCAACAGCAGATTTGCAAACAAAATCCCGATAAACAAAACGATATAGTTACTCATATTCTGAAAAATCACGCGAAGACGAAATCTTGAGAAAATTTTAATCTTCGGGCTCAGACGAATTGCTCTCTTCTGCTTACGCCCTGACAAATCCCTGCGCAAAAACTTCAGCGGAGACAATTTTAATTTATGCCTGAGAATTCCATAATTTACCACCAGCATAATAATAACAGGAACAACTGTTGTGAGAAGGAACGCTTCTGCATTCCAGATCGTCACGTAAGTCGGAAGACTGTAACTTCCATAATACATCCCTGCGCAAACACCCTTAAATACTGTATATCCAAGAATATTTCCGATCAATGCGCCAACAAGTGTAATCAGCACCGGAAGTGTCATATAATGCATGACAAGCTCTCTTCTGGTATATCCGGAAGCCCGAAGCGTACCGATCACACCTGCTTCTTTTCGGATCGTGTTGCTGATCGTAATGCCAAATACAAACGCCATGATCACAATTACAATATAAAGCAACATGATTATCATCGCCTTATCGCTACCCATATCATCTCCGGTAAAATTAATCGCCTGATTCTGATACTGCGGCACAAATGCTTCCAGCGTAACAATCTTTCCGATGTCCTCCATCAAATCCTCAGAAACTTCCTTTTCCTCTTTCTCAGTCTTCGGTTTCTGATCATATTTCCAGGAATAATTATACTGTAATTTATCCTGTTTTAAAGAATCAAACTCATCCTCTGTCACAACAGAAACACCAAACTTCACGGAGTCAAACATAGAATCATTATTATTCTGAAACAGACAGCTATAATCAGAAAGCGCCACAAGCCCTGTAATCTTCCATGTCTTTTTTCCACTTTGCAATGTATCCCCTACAGACAAACTGTTATTATCTGCGTACATTCTGTCAATTGCGATCTCCCCTGTTTTTGCCGGAAGTTCACCTTTCATCAGGCAGACCCTATTAACCTCTTCCCTGTTCTTAAAGATACGCATCGTACTGCCATTATCCAATGATTCTTCCAGATAGAAATTCTCATATAATTTTATGCCAAGCTTCTCAATTTCCTCTCTCTGCGTCTTATAAATCTGCTCTGCCGTACGCAAATTTCCATCTTCAATATTATATTTCTCAAAACTCTCATTGTAAGCAATAAGCATACTGCCATCCGCAACCAGAAAGCCCGAAACGAATCCAATCGTAGTTACCATCAGAATAAATACAATCAGGTATTTCCCAATCTCACTTTTTAACTCTCTGGGTAAACGCTTTCTCAAAGGACTCTTCATCTCTTTCGTCCTCCTTACCAGTCAAGCTCTGCCGCAGGAATCTTATGTTCATTGATATAGTTCTTTCGAATCATACCATCTCGAAGCTTCACCACACGATCCGCCATATCCTTAATTGCATCATTGTGCGTAACCATAACGATCGTATTTCCATACTTCTGATTCACTGTCTCAATCAGCTTAAGAATTTCCTTTGATGTATTATAATCCAGTGCCCCAGTCGGCTCATCACACAAAAGAATATCCGGATTCTTCACGATTGCCCTGCCGATGGCCGTCCTCTGCTGCTGCCCACCGGAAAGCTGGTTTGGAAGCTTTCTCTGGTGCTCATAGATTCCAAGCGTATGAAGCAGCTCATCTACATCCAGAGGTTTATCACTAAGATAAGCGCCTACTTCAATATTTTCCCTGACTGTAAGATTTGGGATCAGATTATACATCTGGAAAATATAGCCAAGATGTTTTCTTCTGTATAATGAAAGTTTCTTCTCCGACATATCCGCCAGACGTTCTCCGTCTATCACTAAGTTCCCCTCGTCTGCACTGTCGATTCCGCCAATAATGTTTAAGAGTGTAGACTTTCCTGAACCCGACGGACCAAGCAGAACACAGAATTCTCCTCTTTCAATCTCAAGATCTAAGCCTTTCAGCACATCAACACGACTGTCACCTGTGCCAAAGGATTTTTTGATTCCCTGTATTTGCAGAAACATATTTTCTTTGCTCCTCCCTCATGTTGCCTTATAAGACAATTTAGCAATGTGTTTGTTATAACCGTATAGTTTTATCATGTGGTTATCTATTGCTAACTTTATGTTAGTTTAAACTTACTCGGTTGTCAACTGGTTTTCAGAGTTTCGTAAAGTTTCGTAACATTTTTCATTGAAACTCTGAGGGCTAGTATGGCTCATGCTAGGGAATAAACAAATCATAAGGGACGGTCAGAACTATGTTTTATTTTCGGGACGGTTTCCACGGTCTAAGATATTCTAAGCCGTCAGAAATCTGCGTTATGAAGAAAAATAGCGTCCCCACTGAACAGTTTTATACATAAAAAAGTCAGTTTCCACCATATCCACATATAGTAGAAACTGCCTTCCAGTTCTATCAATATTCTGCTTACTTCTAAGTTTGTTTAATGGCGCACTTCCACAAATTTGGCTCTGTTCATAAGCGGATGTGCCAGCTTAACAGCACCTGTCGGGCAGACCATTACGCAGGCACCGCAGTAATAACATTCTCCCGGATACATAACGATCGGATGTTTCCCCTTCTCGCTGCCGAGAAGCTTCGCAGCCAGCTTACGATTTTTTCTAATTTGTATGAGACTCAGTCCGAACCTCAGCACAATATCGGGCATATGCATAAGCTGATTTTTGAGGCATATAAAGCCGGTGATATTGATAAAGCCGGCGAGTTGATGAAGAAGCATCTGGACGATTCTCTGCAGTATGCTTTATCTTGTCTATAATTTATTAAGTATTCCATACTTTTTGAATGTCAAAATATATTGACTTTTCTTTTTTGCCTTGCTATATTTTTCTTGATTACATATTACAGAGGAGAATTATCATGAATCCTATCAGAAAAATATATTGCAGGGCTTTTCAGAAAGCTTTTCACATCGCTATCCCATTTTTACCTTACCGCAAACCGAAAATCGCCGGAAGTGTTAAAGAACTTCCGGAAATCATCATGCGCCATAAATGTACACATGTGCTGATCATCACAGACGCGGGAATTGCCCGTCTCGGACTTACCAGACGTCTGGAGAAAACGCTGAACGAAGCCGGAATTCCTTATACAATCTATGATAAAACAGTTGCCAACCCTACTACCGTAAATGTTAAGGAGGCACTGAATCTTTATCACGAAAACGGTTGCGATGCTATCGTCGGTTTCGGCGGCGGTTCCAGTATGGACTGTGCAAAGGCTGTCGGTGCACGCGCAGTAAAGCCAAAACAAACTCTGGCTCAGATGAAGGGAATCCTGAAAGTACACAAGAAACTTCCACTTCTTATGGCAGTTCCTACTACTGCCGGTACCGGAAGTGAAACTACTCTCGCAGCTGTAATTACCGATGCAGATACCCGATATAAATATGCGATCAACGACTTTCCACTAATTCCCCGCTATGCAGTACTTGACCCGAAAGTAACCTTAAGCCTGCCGCCATTTATCACCGCCACCACAGGCATGGATGCCCTCACTCACGCAGTCGAAGCATACATCGGAAACTCTACCACAATAGATACCCGCAGGGACGCTTTAAAAGCTGTAAAACTGATTTTTGAAAATATTTACACTGTTTATGAACATGGTGATAACATCCAGGCGCGTCGGAATATGCTCCATGCTTCTTTCTATGCAGGCTGTGCATTTACCAAATCTTATGTAGGATATGTTCACGCAGTTGCTCACTCACTTGGAGGAGAATATAACGTGCCTCATGGACTTGCCAATGCGATTCTGCTGCCTATGGTGCTTCGTAAATATGGAAGCTGCATTGATAAAAAGCTCCACAATCTGGCTGTTGCTGCCGGACTCGCGGATAAGAACACACCAGATCATGAAGCTGCAGAACTTTTTATTCAGGCAATCGAAGAAATGAAACAGAAATTCGGAATCGGAGATACTGTAAAAGAGATCCAGAAAACAGATATCCCGAAGCTGGCACATTATGCAGATAAAGAGGCAAATCCTCTGTATCCTGTGCCAAAGCTGATGGATGCATCAGAACTTGAGAAATTTTATTATATGCTGATTCCTAAATCTGATAAATAATACAACACAATCAAAATTCTACTGACACCAGTACATCATTCTTATATTATATATGGAGGGACTATTCAATGACAGAAACAGAAATTAAAGAAATCGTCCAGAAACAGCGTACCTATTTTTATACCGGCGCAACTTTACCTGTCGATAAAAGAATTGAAGCTTTAAAAAAATTAAAGTCCTGTATTCAGAAATACGAACCTTTGATCAACGAGGCATTAAAGCGCGACCTCGGCAAGAGTAACTTCGAGTCCTATATGTGCGAGGTCGGACTTGTACTCTCCGAACTCAGCTATATGATCCGCCATACGCCATCCTACGCAAAGGAAAAAAACGTAATAACCCCTCTTGCACAGTTCGCCTCCAGAAGCTATAAAAAGCCGTCCCCTTATGGTGTAGTTCTTGTTATGAGTCCTTGGAATTATCCGTTCCTGCTCACCATCGATCCACTGATAGATGCGATTGCCGCAGGAAACACCGTAGTATTAAAACCAAGTGCTTACTCACCCAATACAAGTCGTGTCATTGAAACTATCATCTGCGAATGTTTTGACCCGCATTATGTAACCGTTGTAACAGGCGGACGCACAGAAAATACTGCGCTCCTCAATGAACATTTCGACTATATCTTCTTCACCGGAAGCCAGAATGTCGGTCGTGAAGTTATGTCAAAGGCATCTGCACACCTGACTCCTGTTACCCTGGAGCTTGGTGGAAAAAGTCCCTGTATCGTAGAAAAAAGTGCCAACCTGAAACTGGCAGCCAGACGGATTGTATTCGGAAAATATCTCAACTGCGGTCAGACCTGCGTTGCACCAGATTATATCTACTGTGATAAGGAAATTAAAGATGAACTTATCCGCCAGATTCAGAAACAAATTAAAAAACAGTTTGGATCTGCACCTCTGAATAATAAAAATTATGGCAAAATCATCAATGAGAAACACTTTACCCGTATCAGCAATCTTATCAATCCGGATAAAGTAATCTGCGGCGGTGACAGCAATCCAAAAACACTTCAGATTTCACCTACCGTTATGGATCATGTTACTTTCCAGGATGCCGTTATGCAGGAAGAAATTTTCGGCCCGGTGCTTCCGGTATTGACTTATGATTCACTGGATGAAGCTATCGTAACCGTTAACTCCATGGCACATCCACTGGCTCTGTATATCTTCACTTCCGACAAGGATGTCGCCCGCAAAGTCACCTCTCGCTGTGGATTCGGCGGTGGCTGTGTGAATGATACGATCATCCATCTGGCAACCAGCGAGATGGGATTTGGCGGCTTTGGCGAAAGCGGTATGGGATCTTACCATGGCAGAGACGGGTTCAATACCTTTTCTCACTTCAAGAGTATTGTAGATAAAAAAACATGGCTGGACCTCCCTATGAGATACCAGCCATATAGAAAAATCTATGAAAAACTGATCAGAAAGTTCCTGAAATAAGGAACTTTCTTCTATTATTACTACTTTTCTTACACTGCATCTTTATATATTCTCTGTATATGCATCGCCAGATATCCAATCTCCGTCTCATCCAGCTTATGACCTATACATCCTTCCAGATTCTTGCATATCTCCGCTGCGATTTCATAAGCCTGTGGATACTGGTCCAGCATATATTCGTTCATATCCAGATTCAGTTTCTCCCCAGTTGATGCGCGTGCCACCATATATTTCATATGGTTCATCAGACGATTATAAGACAGAGAAAGTACATCAATCGGCTTGCCTGTCGCCTTCTCGATCATGTCAATACACTCTCTCACTGCCCTAGCAGTCTGCATCGCAACAGATACCTTCTCATCGCCAATCGCAGAATGGATATGAAGTGCCACGTATCCAACTTCATGGTCATCAATTGCTATCTGAAGTCTCTTCTTCAAGATTGTTTTCAATGTCTCAGCAACCTTAAATTCACTGTAAAAAAGCACTTTGATATCCTCAGTCAGAGGATTACTGATCTGCTCATTTCGGCGAATTCTGGCAACTGCAAAAGAGATATGGTCTGCAAGTGGGAAAAGAATTCCTCTGTCTACAGAATCTCCAAACACTTTCTGCGCCTCTGTCAGAATCTCATCTGCAATTTCCAGATACTCCGGCTCGATTCCCTTTACCAGTTCTTTCGCAGATCCACGCTCCGTCTCCTGCTCCATCCGATATAAAGTACACTCTGCAGGTTTTTCAAAACGCTGGCTGACTTTCTTACCAAAGCCAACACCCTTGCCGAGAATGACATATTCCTGATTTTCTTCCATATCAATAGCTATTACACCATTGTTATTTAATACTTTGCTTACTCTGTACATCTTACGATCCCCTCATTTATTATCAATGTTATAAATATTTTAATTTAGTCATTTTTCCATAAAATGACTAAATTGAATTTGAAATGACTAAATTGAATTTCCATCTTATCAGATCTTTAATAGCTATTTTCCCAATATTTTTCTTAAAAATCCTTCATCCGGACAGTCTGGATTTTCAAAGAAAATATCTATCTTTCCATGCTCTGCGGATCTATCTTCAAACGCCGGAAATATAAATCCGCATTTTGGTTTTCCTGCATTATAGTCTTTATCTACCGGTGCAGCTACACACACAAGGAAGCTATAAACTTCTTCCGATTCCCATTGTTCGCTCTGATCTGAGCCTTTCTTTGGAATATCGTAGATTCCATGATAAATATAAATTCCAAATTCCTGCCCGCGTAAATAATTTGTCCTGTTGGGCTTGTCTTCTGTGCCGCAGATTCCTTCTGCCAGCTGTTCGCAAAGTGTCTGTACAAGAAGATCATCTTTTAGACCATATTGTGATAATGCCATCAGCAGTTTATGAATACTGTCATAGGCCAGATCTCCTGCCGGAAATTTATAACATTTTAACTGCTCATTTGTTTTTGAAAACGGAATCGTTTTCGCAAGATCCAGATTAACTTGCTGGTCATGTTTTCCCATATTCTTAAAGTTTACATTAAAAGTATTATCGATATATCCATTTTCGTCTATGTAAACGCCTGCTGCACGCATAAAACAATTTCTGGATAAGGTCATCCTGCGGGTTAACTCCAGCATATCATTTCTGTTTATCATACTTTTTCTTTTCCTTTATATCTGTCCGATTTTTTATTATTTTTTTCCATACTGCGTTTGTGTTTTATTTATTATACTTTTCTCTCAGATAAATCTTTAACAGAAATTGTGCGATTAGCCTTTCTTCCATATGCCCTGGCAATCTGTATTCCATCTGCAATTTCACACGCCTGCTGATAATAATATCCCACTGCCGTTTTAAAAACCTCCGGGCGTTTCCCTTCTAGTAAATCCGGACTTAGACGAATTTCTTTTTTATATGGAATATTTTCATTTTTACAGCGTATAAAATTTTTCTGCGTTTTCAAATTGACAACCAACTGAGGAGAATCACCAATATATAATCTATCGCCTTCCATCTCTACGCTGTACTTTCCAACCTTCTGTTTCATAGCCTATTCCCCTTACCAATATTTTTCTCGTTTCCAGATTTTCTTCCCTTCCTGAAAAAGCTGAAGATACTCTATCTTTTTCTGTACGGTTTCTGCTATCTTTTCTGCTCTTTCTTCTGGCATTTTCGTATATTGTTTTAATAATTCTTCTACTTCTTTGGGAAATACTTCAAGTTTTTCTATATCAATTACTTCTTTATTCTTTACATAGGAAAGCATATCTGTTTCTTTTTTACAAAATGAATTGACTTTGACATTTAACAGACCTGATTTGACCGGAACTGGATCTTCATTGTAAAAAAGGCAGTTCCCTGTATCATATACAGGCGCCATTTTTATCAGTGTATGTTTCTCACTGTTATATAAAAATCCGAAATTATTATAATGTCTGTCTGTATTACTCAAGATAAAATCTGTCAAAATCGTATATTCCAGCTGCCTTCTTACTTCCAGCTCATCGAGTCCATATTCTGTTGCCAACCGAATAATCGCCTCATACTCTGATAAATCATTCGGCACTTTATAATTTCTAATCAACTGATATGCCGAAACCAATTCTGTGTCCAGAGAAGTAAACAGCGCATTCAGACTACAGGGGAATTCTTCACCATCTATTTTTGTTCCGGTAATTTCATATGGGACATAATTTCTCCATTCCAGACGTTCATGAAGTCTGGTCGCAATTTTTTCATTTACTGCCTGCTGTCCATAATTATTTGTATTTATTTTCAGCAGATAACGGGTATGATCCCTGATGATCCATTTTTTCTTCATCTCTCCATTTACAGATGAAGCCGGAGAAAAACGCGATATGTGATCGTCTACATCTATTCTGCCAGTATCTGTCAGTAAATTGCCAAGTTCATCTGAAAAATCATTCTCAAAGAAATTAATATCTCTCCAGTACAGTTCTTTTGAAACTGGCTGCATCCAATAATGATCTGTCAGACTTAATCCATATGCTGCCAGCATCAAAGACTGACTTGTTTCTTCTCTCAGAATCTTCAGCGCCTGCTGAATCCCTTTTCTTGTGTCAGGTACTGCACGCATATTCCACCATTCTGCAAGTCCTGTTCCGTCTTTTTTACATCCAACGGGCAGTTCTTCCGGCAGATACACCTCAAGGATATATTCGATTCTTCCCGAAAAAGGGTTGATCTTTACCATGGCTGTGTCCAGGTCTTTATGCTTTAGTATATATAACTCTTCTCCACCCATAAAAAGCCTCCTTTTTCTCTGATAATCTTCATATTGACAGGCAAAAGTATCTCATATATTTTATTACTATTTACTCCGTCCTTAATAATACGGTTATCACATTCAAAATTTATTTGATTTACCTTATACAAGCATAAGTGTACCATATTTTTATCAGGAATCCTACCTGTCTGTTTAATTTACTTTGTTTTTCCAACCAACTTTCCTGTCATGGATTTCTCGTTTTTACGGTATGTAAAGAACAGCCAGATAATTCAGATATTCTCTGATTATCTGGCTGTTCTTTTATTTGTTCTGCGAATATTTGCAGCCTGTTTGCTTCAGTTTTCTCAAAACTATATTTATTATTCCAGTGTCTCTACCGCAAACAACGGTTCACCTGCTTTGATCTCACCGTTTGCGAGAAGTCGGATTCTCTGGTTGTCTTCCGGTTCGGTGTCAAGAATCGGGGAAACAAGGGATGGTGCATTAGCTGATAAGAACTCTAAATCAAGTTTCATCATCGGTTCGCCCATCTTTACTTTCTGACCTTCTGTTACCAGAATTTCGAATCCTTTTCCTTCCAGTTTCACAGTGTCGATTCCCATGTGAAGAAGCATTGGAATGCCGGAATCTGTCTGGAATCCGATGGCGTGTTTGGTGTCAAAAATGAACTCTACTTCACCGTCTGCAGGTGCATATACAGTTCCTTCTATCGGTGTTACCACTGCACCGTCACCCATCATTTTTCCTGCAAATCCTTCATCCGGAGCGGTGGAAAGATCTGCCGCGATACCATTTACCGGACTGTAAATAATGGCTGTTTTTCTGATTTTTTCTTCTTTTACAGGTGCTGATGTCTGTGCTGTATCGCTCTCATTTTCAGTTCCTGCAGCCTGATTCTGAGTTGCATTGCTGTCTGATCCGTTTGCAGTTTCTGCTGTATTATTTCCAGAATTTGCCGTATCATTTTCAACAGTATCTGCTGCAAATTCATTCGGAGCAGTTTCCAGATATTCTTCCAGTTTTGCTTTGATTACAGTTACATGAGGTCCATAAATAACCTGCACACCCTGTCCTTTTTTCACAATTCCTCTGGAATCTGTCTGTTTGAGGAGATCATCTCTGACTCTCTCCGGCTCTGCGACTGTGACACGAAGTCTTGTCGCACAACAGTCAACGTCTACGATATTTTTCTTTCCGCCAAGTCCCATTGTAATCAGTTCGCTTACCGGATCATTAGAAGTTGTTATAGTTGCACTATCTGTCTTTCCAGCTTCTTTTCTGGCGTTTACGTCAGCTTTTGTATAGAGCTTGGTTTCTGTATCATCATCCTCACGTCCCGGAGTCTTGAAATCAAACTTCTTGATCATAAATGTAAAGATTACATAGTACAGAATGAAATAAATAATACCAACCGGGATAATTCTCAGCCAGCTTGTCTTTTCATTTCCCTGCAGAATACCAAACAGGAACAAGTCAAGGAATCCACCGGAGAAAGTAAGTCCCACTGCGATATTTAACATATGTGCGATCATATAAGCCGCACCAGCCAGAATTACCTGTACAACAAACAATGCCGGAGCTACAAACAGGAATGAGAATTCCAGAGGCTCTGTAATACCTGTAAACATACATGCAAGGGCTGCTGAAAGAAGAAGTCCGCCTGCTGCTTTTTTCTTCTCAGGTTTTGCACAGCGATACATAGCAAGTGCCGCACCTGGAAGGCCAAAGATCATAAAGATAAACTCACCGGAGAAATATCTGGTCGCATCAGCACTGAAATGTGCTACATTTGCAGAATCAGCAAGCTGTGCAAAGAAGATATTCTGTCCACCCTGTACCATCTGTCCTGCAACTTCCATTGTTCCACCAACTGCTGTCTGCCAGAAAGGCATATAGAATACATGGTGAAGACCAAATGGAATCAAAGCACGTTTAATAATACCAAAGATTAAAGTTCCGATATATCCGCTTCCTGTTACCAGACCGCCCAGAGCATAGATACCGTTCTGAACTACCGGCCATATAAAATACATAAGGATTCCCACAAACATATATACAATTGTAGAAATGATCGGCACAAATCTGGAACCGCCGAAGAATGACAGCGCATTCGGGAGCACGATCTTATGGAATCGGTTATGGAGTGCAGCAACGCCAAGACCTACGATAATACCGCCGAACACACCCATCTGCAGGGACTGGATACCACATACAGAAGTAACAGTTCCTTCCAGTACATTTTTGGCAATCTGTCCGTCAGCAGTAATCTCACCATTAATGAGAAGCATGGCACTGATTGCTACGTTCATAACGAAATATGCGATCAATGCTGAAAGAGCCGCAACCTCTTTCTCTTTTTTTGCCATACCTATGGCAACACCAACCGCAAAGATCAGCGGTAAGTTGTCAAATACTGCACTTCCGACCTTATTCATAATAATCAGAAGGGAATTAAGTAAAGTGCCGCTTCCAAGGATTTTCTGTAATCCATAGGTTGCGATGGTTGTTTCATTTGTGAAGGAACTGCCGATACCAAGCAGCAGACCTGCGACAGGGAGGATTGCAATCGGAAGCATAAAGGATCTTCCTACACGCTGCAAAACTCCAAAGATTTTGTCTTTCATGTTCTTTTTGTCTCCTTTTCCTTAAATCGTGCAGGCAATGTCATTCAAATCGGTTTTCCTGCTCTTTATTGTTTATCCAATAAAACATATTTCCGTCTGAATAACAGCCCTTGTCTTCTGGGAGATTAAAACCTTCTGACAAATGATTATTCCGCATTTCACCACAGAAAATACATCAAAAAAGGCACTAACCCCCATAAATATTAAAAAATAACATTTATGACCGGTTAATGCCTGCCTGTCCAGTAACACACCAAATCTGCATTTAAATATAAACGATTTTTTACTGTTTGTCAATCCCTTTTTTACCGAATTAGGTATTAATTAGGTATTAATGGTTACTGGGTATGTAGTAAAATAGTAATGCATTATTCAGTTATAAGCAGATAATAAAAGTAGATTGCAAATATCTGTATTACTCAAAAAAGGCACTGAAACTTCAGGTTGCCCTAAGTTCCAGTGCCAGTTTTTACGCTTGGACACTATCATGCTTTTGCATGAATCTATATTTTATATTATTTATGCATTCTTCTCAGCGATTGCTGCCTGTGCTGCTGCAAGACGAGCGATCGGTACACGGAATGGTGAGCAGGATACATAGTTCAGACCAATCTTATGGCAGAATTCTACAGAAGACGGATCTCCACCATGCTCGCCGCAGATACCTACGTGAAGGTTCGGGTTAACCGGTTTGCCGAGTTCGATAGCCATCTTCATCAGCTTGCCAACGCCAACCTGATCCAGTTTTGCAAATGGATCGTTCTCGAAGATCTTAGCGTCATAGTATGCATTGAGGAATTTACCTGCATCATCACGGGAGAAGCCGTATGTCATCTGAGTAAGGTCGTTTGTACCGAAGCAGAAGAAGTCTGCCTCTTTAGCGATCTCATCAGCTGTAAGAGCTGCTCTCGGGATCTCGATCATTGTACCAACTTCATACTGAAGGTCAGAACCAGCGGCTTTGATCTCAGCATCAGCTGTCTCAACTACGAATTTCTTAACATATTTAAGCTCTTTTACATCGCCAACAAGTGGGATCATGATTTCCGGTTTGATTGTCCAGTCCGGATGAGCTTTCTTAACTTCGATTGCTGCGCGGATAACTGCTGTTGTCTGCATCTTAGCGATTTCAGGATATGTTACAGCAAGACGGCATCCACGATGTCCCATCATCGGGTTGAACTCATGAAGAGAAGCGATGATAGTCTTGATCTGCTCTACAGTTTTGCCCTGAGCATCTGCAAGTTTCTTGATGTCAGCTTCATCTGTAGGAACGAACTCATGAAGAGGCGGATCCAGGAAACGGATAGTAACAGGGTTACCTTCCAGAGCTTCAAAGAGACCTTTGAAGTCATCCTGCTGATATGGAAGAACTTTTTCAAGTGCTTTTTCTCTCTCTTCTGCTGTTTCGGAGCAGATCATTTCACGGAATGCATCGATACGTCCCTCACCGAAGAACATATGCT